>Ga0172378_10003778_pt1 | contig 14251 bp, 8 predicted proteins | sample GrowelOW332metaG_FD_119755 | JGI IMG/M metagenome (GOLD analysis project Ga0172378, IMG submission 119755) | Groundwater microbial communities from an aquifer near a municipal landfill in Southern Ontario, Canada - Pumphouse #3_1 metaG | ecosystem: Environmental > Aquatic > Deep subsurface >... | reverse complement strand
GCCACGCCAATAGTCGCATGTAGTCAAAAGCCGCATGCTAATCTTTTAATGTGTCTAAAAAAGAATTATAAACAAGAGGTGCTGTAAATCAGCACTCCACAACTAAATTATTTTCGAATGAAACAGAATCATCATTATTTAGGCTTAAACGATGCCCAAGTGATAGAAAGCCGACAGAAAAATGGTGTCAACATTTTGACACCACCAGAGAAAGAACCTTTATGGAAGCAATTCATAGAGAAGTTTGAAGATCCTCTTATCCGCATCCTCATGGTTGCTGGTTTACTTTCCATCGGCATTTCTTGCTATGAATATTGGCATCTAAATGAAGGGCCGGCAGTGTTTTTTGAACCGATTGGTATATTCATTGCTATATTGTTGGCAACTGGGCTCGCTTTTTATTTCGAACTGAAGGCTAACAAGGCATTTTCTATCCTCAATCAGGTGAATGACGATGAAGCTGTTAAAGTGATTAGAAACAGTAATGTGGTTGAAATTCCCAAGAAAGACGTAGTCGTTGGAGATGTCGTTATTCTTAATACCGGTGACGAGGTGCCTGCTGACGGAGAATTACTGGAGTCTGTAACTCTTCAGATGGATGAGTCGTCTTTGACAGGAGAACCTGTGTGTTCAAAGACGACGAATGCTGAAGAATTTGATAAGGAGGCTACTTTTTCTTCAAATTGTGTTCTTAGAGGAACGAAGGTCATGGAAGGTCATGGAGTATTTGAAGTTAAAGCTGTTGGTGACAAAACAGAAAATGGAAAAGTTTTTGAAGAAGCTCAGATTGACGATTCTGTTAAAACGCCTCTGAATGAACAACTTGATGGATTGAGCGACCTTATTACAAACTTAAGCTATGCTTTTGCCGCCGCAATTATTGTTGGTCGCCTTTGCCATTTCTTTAGTTGGAATGCGTTATCATTTACATTGCTTATTCCTACTGTAATCTTCTTTTATCTTGTTATCAAGAAATTTGAGGATTGGTCTAGTTTGAAATGTATTACATCTCTTATCGTGTTCTTCTCTTTGTTCGTTGCTATGGTGGTAGGTTTGCATAATGTTATTATGCCAGGAGAAGAGTTGTCTGGCTTATTGGCGTTTACAATGAGTACGTTGATGATTGCCGTGACTCTTATTGTTGTGGCTGTACCTGAAGGTTTACCAATGGCTGTAACATTAAGTTTGGCTTATAGCATGCGCAGTATGTTGAAGACAAATAATCTTGTTCGTAAGATGCATGCGTGCGAAACAATGGGTGCGACAACAGTCATTTGTACGGACAAAACTGGTACTCTTACTCAGAATAAGATGCAAGTTGACGAGACTCAGTTCTATGATTTAAAGGGACAAATGATATCGAAAGAAGATAATATCAGTAATCTTATTGTAGAAGGTATATCTGTCAATTCAACGGCATCGCTAGACTTATCCGAAAAAACACCTAAGATTATTGGTAATCCAACAGAAGGAGCCTTGTTGTTATGGCTTTATAACCAGGGGGTCGATTATCGTGCGATCAAGGAAAATTCAGAACGGGTTGCTGAAATTCCGTTTTCAACAGAAAGAAAATACATGGCAACTATTGTTAAGTCTGTATTTTCTGACAGGAAAATTATATTCGTAAAAGGAGCCCCGGAAATTGTGTTTGGAATGTGTGCAAACTCTTGCGGAAACATCTCCAAAACAGACGTAGATAAACAACTGTTGACATATCAAAGACGAGCAATGCGTACATTAGGCTTCGCATATCAGATTCTTGACGACGAGAAGCAGGCCGTAAGTGACGGTGACCTGGTCGCTAAGGATTTGATATTTCTTGGAATTGTTGCGATTAGTGATCCTGTTCGTTTGGATGTGCCACCAGCTGTAAAGGAATGTATGGATGCAGGAATCTCTGTTAAAATAGTAACAGGTGATACTCCGGGAACGGCGAAAGAGATTGGCCGCCAAATAGGACTATGGAAAGAATCGGATACGGAACGTAATATTATTACGGGTCCAGAGTTTGCTGCATTATCGGACAAGCAACTTCAAGATAGAGTTGTTGACTTGAAAATTATAGCACGTGCTCGACCAATGGATAAGAAACGTTTGGTTGAAGCATTACAAGCAAAAAATCAGGTTGTAGCCGTTACTGGTGATGGCACGAATGATGCCCCTGCTTTGAATGCAGCACATGTGGGTTTGTCTATGGGTGATGGCACTTCTGTGGCAAAAGAAGCGTCTGACATTACAATTATAGATAACTCGTTCAGTAGTATTGGTCGTGCTGTAATGTGGGGTCGTTCTTTGTTTCAGAACATTCAACGATTCCTACTATTTCAGTTGACAGTAAATGTCTCAGCTTGTTTTATTGTTTTAGTTGGAGCTTTTATTGGTACGGAATCTCCTCTTACTGTAACTCAGATGCTATGGGTAAATCTTATCATGGATACGTTTGGTGCAATGGCCTTAGCTTCACTCCCTCCTTCTGAGAATGTCATGAGAGACAAACCGCGAGACAGAAATGCATTTATTCTAAACACTCCAATGTATCGTAATGTTTTAGGTGTTGGATTTGCTTTCTTTTTAATGTTATTAGGTCTTGTCTTGTATTTTGGGCATGCTGACATTACGTCAATGAGGGACTTTTTGTCAATATCATTTGGTGAGACAAATTCGATATCCCCGTACGAGCAAACATTATTGTTCTCTATTTTTGTTTGGACTCATTTCTGGTATATGTTTAATGCACGTTCATTTGAAACAGGCAAGAGTATTTTTAATACAAAGTTGAGTAAAGGTTTTATGACAATCATTGGGGTTATAGCCATTGGGCAAATCTTGATTGTCGAGGTTCTTTATAGCTTTTTTAATGTGGTTCCTATGAAATTAGAGGACTGGATAATTATTGTTGTTGGTTCTTCTGTCGTTCTATGGATACGAGAGTTGTGGCATTTGTTGTTGAAATCAAAATAATGAGAAAACATCTTTAGTTGGTAATAAATAAAGATGATTATGTCTGATGCGGACTCTGAAAGTTAGACAAAAAGCAATCGGAGTTCGCATCTATTCTATATTCCTTTCCATACACTCTTTTTTTTGAAAAAATGCGAAGTCAATTATTGAAAATCACTGGTATTGACTTGCAAAGAGAATGGTAGGTACTATTGTGACATTTTTATTGACATGGCATATTACATCAATTTTGTTTCCAACTCATTTCGAAATAGAGTTTTCGTGAGGAGGATAAAAATATTTCAAATATTGTACAGAATAGTCAGTCTGGTAAATTCTGTACAAGCAATTTGCTGCTAAAATTAAATAATTTTAAGAACTATTGGTGGAGTGTGAAAAAAAATAGATATATTTGTTCATTCTTATGCCGAAAATCTTTAGAAACAGACGGTCGGAATATATTTTTAGGGAAAAGGCGTTTACTTGATGCCCTGTTCTTGAAGTTTCGAAATCTTGCAAATTTCAATTCTGTCAAAGTAATAGCAGATTTTGCGTGGTATGGACATATGTTCAGCAAGGATTCTTGTATGGAGGATTTTCTGAGTCATTACATGTTAACGTAGGCTTCTGCCGTGCTTGTTCGTAGAGGATAGACTATGCAAGATTTTGGAAAGAAGGGATGAGTAACAAGTACATATATTTGCGTTTCTCCCGTTTTATGAATTAGAACTGAATAACAAACAACAAGAACCCCGATTTGGGAATCTGCGGAAAAAAGGAGAGAAAATGAAGTCCATATTATTTTTTATTTTATTGTTGTTTATGCCATTGCTGGCCAATTCTCAACAGAGGAAGGAACGTCGAGTGTATTATGTTGATTGCACGTATTCTATGAAACAGTTAGGGTTGTGGGATGATGTTCGGGAGAATCTTAAAAGAGCGATCTGTAATGTTGACGATGCAACGACAGATTTAATTGTCATTCCTTTTTCTGACTGTAAAACAGTACATTATCCGTTGCCTGTATATCAACGATTTGCTACGGAAGAAGGAAAAAAAGAATTGTGTGATTTGATTGATAACTTGAAATGCGATAAGAACACACAAACTATTCATAATATACCGCTTCAAGATTTTTTTAAAAATAGGGTTGACTTTTCGAGAGTTACGTACATGTTTCTTATGACTGATGGTAAAAATGAAAGTGAACAGGAGAAATTTAACGAAGGGCTGAGTTCTTGGCAGCAAAAATATGGAGATAAACATGTTTATGGCTTTTATGTAATGCTTCATAAAGAAGCCAAATCCTCAACAGTTGAGCCAATTATTGCTACGCAGTCTCATCTTTGGAAAGTAGAATCGGCAGACATTAATATCAACCTTTTACGATTTGAAACTAAGGCGGTATTTAATATCCGTAATGAAAAATATATAGACATTCCGTTTTATGGAAACCCTTCTGGGCTGTCTATTAATGCGCAGTTTATAGATTGCAGTTTGTATAAAGTAAGGAAATCAGAGCTTAATGCTGGCAAACTTAGAGTTTATATTGAACCTGTTGCAAACAATGGTTTAGCAACTTTACCTAATGAAATAGAAATTCCAATGAGCATCTGTATTTCAGGTGAGAATAAATATACATTTCTTGTGACTAATCAGGTTGATGTAATGTGCAAGAATGAAAAAGAATATACGTTAAAAGTCTCTGTGCGATGAAGAATATTTATGTACTAGTTGCTTTTTTAGTAACTATATTATTTGTCTCTTGTAAAGATGAATCTATTGATATGGGTATGGTTTCATACCATTCATCATTTCTTTGGAGTGAGGCGGAAACCGTCCCGTTAGTTAAAACATATGAATTTGACTTCAGTGAAGACGCAAAGCACGAACCTGAATGTTATGCTGAGTTTATATTTGTAGATAATGAAGAGAAGCCAATTGATCAAGATGAGATGATCGTTTGGGTTGATGGTCAAAAAACAAAGGACAATACGTTTCGTGTTAATTCTAAGGAGAGTTCAAAGGAAGTGAAATTTGTTTTTACGGAACGTGCAGAAGGAGGAAAGTACCAAGGGTATTTAAAGTTGATTAATCATAAATTGCATAGGATAGATAATACGCAATTGCAGCAAGAAGAATCTGTTCCCGTCTTCCAATGGACAATCCGTTATGATAAACGGATGAATCCGTTAGCTAAAGTGTTGGTGTGGATAGTTAGCATTGTATCGACTATGCTTTTTCTTTGGTTCGTTTTTTTTCGTCAAATCTTTTATCCCCAGTTTAAAAAAATAACAAAAACAGTTTTGATAAGGCAAAATGGGCAGATTGTTGGACAAACGAAACTTGCATTCAAGGGGGCACGTATGGTGGTTTTTACAAATAAAACGATTAAACAGTCTTTTTGGAATAGACTGTTTATGGGCAAAATTAAATTTTTGGAAAAACCGTTTTTTACGGAGAATTTAACGTTTGTCCCGAGACGGAAAAATGCGCAGGCTTATGGAGAAGGATATGTTATTGAACCAAATCCTATCCCTCAAAGTGGAATGGCGACAATTAAGAATGTTCAACAAAAATTAGAAATAAATTTATCCTAAATAAATAAAGAAATGGCAATAAAATTAAAAAAGACCCTTTATGTGGGCATTGGTGGTACGGGTGTCTCCACCTTATTGAAAGTGAAGAAATGTTTTATTGACAGTTATGGTGAAGTTCCTCCTATGATAGGGTTTTTATCTATTGATACAGATGGAGCTGCAAGTAATAAGGCGATAACTAGCAATTTGGGAGTATCGATAAAATTAGAACCGTCCGAGTTGCTCGTATGTACGGTAAAAGGTGCGTTAAATGTTTTCCATGCGAACCCTAAGGTTTATGATTGGGTTCCGTCAAAGAATGTAGATAAGTTATCTAATATTCAAGGTGGAGGTGCTGGTCAAGTTCGTTCAAATGGACGTTTTATAGCTTATTATAATAACAAACAAATTAAGGATAATATTCAATCTGCTGTTTCGAAGATTATGCAACTAATACCTCAAGGTTCGAAGTATGAGGTTGATGCAAACCTTGATGGATTGGAGTATCCCGCAAACATTAATGTTGTTGCATCAATAGCTGGAGGTACTGGTAGTGGCATGTTGGTTGATGTGCTTTGTCTTATTCGAGAAGCGGTTAAGCAGCAAGCTGTGGATTTCAGATTGTATCCATGGATTGTGTTGCCGGAGGTATTTAGGGCGATGAATGCGGGACCTGCCATGGCAAACGTCCTATATAATTCTTATGGCGCGCTACGAACTTTGGATTATATGCTTCATTATGATCCGAAGACGCCTGCCATCAATTTTGGTTATGCCAAAGTAGATGAGGCTTTGTTTGATTATGCATATGTCATCAATAATACAAATCAGGCTGGTGTTTCGTTTAATAATCTTGATGACTTGACGGATGTAATTGCAAAGTGTGCTTTTTTGCCTGCCAATAAAATGGGAGATGAAATATCTTCTCCTTTTGATAATATCGTGACACAAAAATCAGGCGGAATATACGACATTCTTAATAAGAAAGCATGGGCTGCTTCCGCAAGCAGTGGTGAACTTATCTATGATTGTCAGTCCATAGGACGAGTATATGCATATAGAACTATACAGCAATTATGTGCGTCAATGCTTCATTCTCCGTATGATGGATCTGTAGATGCCAATAGCTTCTTTGATGATCAAAATGTTATGATTCGGGAGAATAATGGAAGAGACGATGTCATAAACGCACTATTGTCTCCGGGCCCAGAATATTCGCTAGAAATAGACGAGAATACATCGGAGTTTGATGTCAATACTTATCTAGATAACAATTATGGACAGACTCATTTGGAAAAAACTCTTAAGGATAATCTTAGTCAAAAATTAGAAAATACAGAGATATTTTTTGAAAAGTATATTAATGATATTTTGAGTCGCAAACAGGGTAATGTTGATGCCGCCATTAAATTTATACAGGCATTGTTTGAAATTATTTCTATTTGTAAAGGAGAAATGCAGGAAGAAGGTGATTCGTACAGACAGCAGAATGCTATTCCTGTCCAATGGAATACGTATTTGAATGCTGTTACTAATAAAGGTATCAAAGGAATGTTTTCTAAACTGAACGAAGAAAACATAGAGATTCTTCAGCATAAATTATCTGAGGTAGTCAAATCTCATAGAAAGGAAATCCAGCGTGATTGGGCGTTGAAATTTTATGCTTCTTTTGAATCTGTGATTGAGAAAAAGTTACGGAAACTGGAGGTGTTGAAAAACACAATTAATCAAATAGGTGTGTCGTGTACAAATGATCTTCTTGTTGAACAGCATAAAGCAAAATCTACTTCAAAGTTCCAAATATTCTTACATGAAGACGATGTGATGTCAGCTTCATCTTTTGATATCGATGAAAATATTAAGATAGATTTTGTTCATTATCTCAAGTCCGGATTGTCTTCATGGATTGGTCAGTCGAAAGAATATATTTATAAAAAGTTATTTGATTTTGCTGCTGATACACAAAGTGTAAAGAATGCTGTAAATACAAATATAGATATGGTGCTGGAACGTTTGCCGGAAGCAAAAGTTAAGGGGTACTTGCAACATCTAAAAGTTCTCGCATCTCCTTTATGGACCTACAATACGCGTGGCTTCAACAATCAAAATTTGCAGTTGGATCGCTTTGTAATTGTGGGTGTCGGAAATCGAGATACAAGCATACTGACTCAGAAGGAAGCGTACAAAACATATTTTGATACAAATGGTAACAAAACATCGTATGCTTCCACAAATCAAAATGACCGAGTGTATGTTCTTGTCGTAGAAGATTTATTGCCGATTTATGCTATCAATAACTTTTCTGCATACGAAACAGATACGAAAGAAAAAGTAGATAAAGGAGTTATGATGGCAAACTATATTGATGAAAAGTTAAATAACAGAATAAACGAGAATTTTAGTGTTATTCCAATTGTTGAGACAGATGACGTTCTTCAGTATTGGGTTTGGGGATTCATCTTTGATTACATTCATTTTGATGATGTGGAAGGAAAGTACTGGATTCGTTCTAAAAATCATGGCGATGCTTTAAAGCGTTTCAGGTTTAATCTAAGTAACCAAAGGGATGTTGCTTATGATATATTCAAAAGTGAACGTTTGTATAAAGAGGTAGAAGATGGATTGAATAAGCAGATTGCAAAAGCAGGACGTCAACCTATTGAGGATAAACTTGATGAAATCAAATCGAATGGCTCCTATTTAGAGGACTTCGCTCAAGTTAGTCCGTTGGAAAGAGATAACATCTATGATCAAAAATTTATGTTGGTCAAAGATTTGATTGAACAAGAAGTAAAACTAATGTCTGAATAATTGTCAAATGGCATCTTTCATTGTTGTTAGTTCGGATGACAGATTGAGTGGTTTAGTGGAAGCTATCAAAAAAAGTTTGCCGCTAAACCCTTGCGTCGATACGCATATTTCTACGGGGGAGATATTGAGATCTGGAGATAAATATATTTACAAGTATACTATTTTCAATGGTAGTTTGGATGATACAAAAGAGGAAGGATCTGATCTTAATACATTGATTCGAAATCAGGTAGCTGCATTTAGACATGCCTATTCTATTCGTAGTACAGTTAATATTTTGTTTCTGGAGAATCCTATGAATGAGCAGGAGTCTGAAACTCTTGATGTCTGGTTGCAAGAATTTGAGCAGGTGTTTGATGCAGATAAAGATCTCCATCTGTATAGGGTGCTTTTCACCTATAATTTGGATAAACCTACGGACGTGTGTTGTCAAATTCCACCTATCCTGATTAAAAATTATTTGAATCGAAGAAATGAATTCAAGCATAAGAATTGTAGTAGTGTTATATACATAGACAATGCAAATAGTTTGGCTGCTGCTTTGTGTCTAAATAAGAAGGACCATGACATAAAGATTCCTCGTATATTGGCTGATTTTATAATGTTGGTGTCAAGTACAAATGATAATTATCATGTGTACAATGCCATAAATCCATCCGAAGGTAATCTGCACTGTTTTTCTGTTGGATATGCTGAGAGTATGTATTATTTTCCGGATGTAGAGCAATATTATGAACATGCTGATTTACGCAATTTATATGGCAAATTTTTAACTGACAATGACAACACAGAGAATATTGATGATAAATCAGCTATGTGTGTGGAGAACTATCCTTTTGGCTTGCGGCAGAGGAATGGAAGATTAAAGAGATACGGTAATGTGCCCTTTAATAAAAATATAAGTGACCATCTTGGTTCTGCAGACAAAATTATTGATGATAGTATTATAGGTTTGAAAAATCTTCTCTTATCCGAAAGAAAGAAAGAAATAGAAGATTTTGAAAAATCGAAGGAATTAGTTGAATTGGAAGACTTGGTCCAGTCACGTAATCGAGATTTAGGGTGTGTCTGCAAAAAAGAAGATGAAACGGAGGACGATTTTCTTGTTCGTAAATCTGTCATGCAGAAGGAGAAAGAATCAGCGGAGAAAGCTTTAAAGGCGAAACGTGAGGGATTTACTCCAGATTGTCCTTTATATGTAAGTCGTGTCGAAATTTATGACGACATTAGTGGACTTGATTTGGATAAACAAGCGGAGTCTCTTGCCAAGTTGGAAAATCAATATTTGGATCTGGTTGAATTTGCCAAAGGCAAGAAATTCTATGATTATGTAAAATGTGCCATCGGTGGGGACTCTGATTCTCAACAGATAGATGAATCAGAAAGTCATATATCTGATATCGAGGATTCTCGGCAAAATCAAGAGAGTGGATCGAAGAACAATTTAGGTTGTTGGTCAAGATTTCTATTTTGGAGGCGGATTCGGAAAAATGAGGATGTTATTTCCTCTATTCCAACTAAAGGACCCGATGTCGTTCCCTCGACGCAATTGGATTTAATTAGATTGATTCGCACACAATTAGGACTAAAAAGGTCGTATGCGGTTTTCTTGCAGGATAAACAATCCGTTGAAGATAAGTATGTTTGTGAAATAAATTTTTGCAAAAAATTCAAATTAACGGAACATTCTCATCATTTTTATCCATTAATTGATTTACCTGAGCTGAAAAAGGAATGTGACAAGACATCTAATGCTCGTATTGCAAGAACTATACAACTTTGGAATGAAGAAGAAGAAGAAAAGACATTAACTAAACTTGAAAAGTTTATTGTGAAAGAATCGAAAGAATATGTAAAGCAATATTCGTTTGTAGATTGGGATTCTCCATTCCCATTCGTTTCGAAAATTGATGATACTATACTTCCTGAGATTTGCAATAACTTATTAGCTAAATCGTCTCCATTTGTGAACTATCATGTGACATCGATGGAAGCACCCAATAATGTGATTTGTGCATTATATTCTGATCGACGTGAATTCCAAGATGAAATCGATTCTGTAAAAACAAGCATCGATAATGTTCAATGTATTAGTGTATATCGCTCAACTCATACTGCATCCAAAATTTGTATGTTTCAGTTCTTACCCTTAACACAAGATGTGCTTGACAATTTGGTCGATTTAAATCTTGATGATAAGAGTCAGTTTGGTGCGAATTTATCGAATGACGATATTGAGACGGAAAATTCGGAAAATTCAAGTCGTGCGATTACGTCTGAATTTTGGGGAAATGATATTTGATGATGGCTATTATGCAATATAAGAATGTTGTTTGCTCTTTTTGTAAGAAACGAATTGTCGGGAAATATTATATTGATTGGGTTGGACATACAATTTGTTCTTCTCATCCATTGATATATTGTGCGAGTTGTGGTCAATTTTGTGATTCGAATGCTGTGGATATAGGCAATGGGGAAAAAGTATGTGTGCATTGTCAGAGAAATAGAATTGAGAAAAATGATTGGCGGACTATAGCTGGGTTTATAAAAAGTGTTTATTCGAAAACTGAAATTGGTAATGTTGCCAATTGGCATTTGATGATGATAAGTGCAACGGAGTTATATAAGAAGACCAATGATAAGAACACGAGAGGTTTGGCGCAAGCGATAGGTTCTGACTATACGATATATGTTTATCGTGAATTGTCTCGTGTCGCTTTCGCGCAAGTGCTTGCGCATGAGATGTTGCATATATTCCAATATAATCAGGGATATCGACCAGATAAGGCTCGATGTGAGGGCTTTTGTAATCTTGGTAGTTATGTTGTTTTGAAAACAATTGGGAATAAAGAGGCTCAAGCTGCCATGCGCAGTTTGGAAACAAATAAAGATTTAGTTTATGGAGATGGATTTCGTTTGATGAGACAGGTCTATGAGAAGTCAGGCTGGAAAGGTACAATAGAGGAATTGAGAATGTCGTCTTCTTTTCAGTCCCAACATATGTCCGAATGATAATAGACAAAGTTTTGATGATTTGAATCATTTTATTCGGCAAATATTCTTTGTCTTATCGTTATTTCTCTCAATCACAGATATGATTATAGTCTGTAAATCGAAAATTAAAGACAAAAGTTCTGTTAGTTTAGATTTTAAATTCATGGGGTTTGTGATTCTTTTGTTTTATTGAATTTTCAATATTATAAACAGTTACGCTCCTTGTTTTCCCTTGTACGAGATTCGGCTCGTTAAATAGGTAAAAGGCTTTGGAGTTGTCCCTCTTTGTTTTTATAGTGAAAAAGATAAAATGTCATGAAAAGTTGTGTGTGTATATTATTGTCGGTCGTATTGTCGGCGTGTGTGTGTGATTCTAATGATAAAGATATGGATGCTTTGAATGTGCAAATGAAGCAAGAAATAGATAACCAAAGAGAAGAAATCGCCAGCCTAAAAGAAAACGTTAGGTTGTTGAATTTAGAAATAGAGAAAGAACAGAGTCGGAGCAATGAAAAGCATATAGAATCCAAGGATGATTTAATTGATGATAGGTTTTTGATAACAAATAGTTCTGTTGGTTATTTCAGAGTCGGTGGCTCATGGAGATCGGTTGCGAAAAGAGATTATAAATATCTCTATATTCAGAAGTATGGAACCTGTGTAGATGAATGTTGTGATGGAGGTTTTAGTTTGGGATACAATGAGGTTGACGGGGAAGAAGGGAAAACGATAGAAAATCTTCATGTTATTATAGGTGCAGTACCATTCGATGAAGATGGATCTGAACATCAGTATGATAATAATCCTGATGTTTTTTATGTATCTACGTCTAATTGTCATGGTTGGTATTGGAAAAATAAGATAAGTTACATCAAGATTTTTTCGGATTTTTATAGACTGAGAGAGAAAGTTGGTGCGGGAAGTTTATTACGTGATTTTAAATCGAAATTTGGAACTTTACATTTTAATCTTGGTTGGATAACTGAAGATCCAGAAGCTCTTTATTTTACTGTGGATGTTTATCCCGAGATTAATTTTGTTTTGGATGTTGATGATTGTAAGTATAGTCTGTATGACTCATCTGTCTCTGATGATTTCAAAGCCAAAATGTCAGACGATGAAAAGATTATTTCAATGTTTAAAGAAGGTACGAGGGTATGGTATATTGTTGTATATGGTACTCCTATAATATGAAGTTTGTTATGCTTAACTAAAGAAGTTTTATGTTTGGACATTTTTTTTCACCTTCTTTCCCCTTTCCTCCCCAAAAAAATGTGAAGCCATTTATGAAAAATTGTCCGTATTAATTTTCTAAATGTTTATGTTGTAACTATATTTGCGGCGAAAATTTTCGTTTTATTCATTGTTAAATATATGAAAAGTATTAGTATTGGGAATCTGACGTTGAGCATGCCTGTTATACAGGGAGGTATGGGAGTCGGAATTTCTTTGTCGGGTCTGGCATCCGCAGTAGCCAATGAGGGTGGCGTGGGTGTGATTTCTAGCGCGGGGTTGGGCCTTCTGTATAAAAATTTTTCAACGGACTATTTGAAGGCAAGCATATTTGGTCTGAAGGAGGAAATCCGTAAGGCCAGAGAGAATAGCAATGGAGTCATAGGTGTGAATGTGATGGTGGCCATGTCCAACTTTGCCGATATGGTGCGCACTGCCATTCAGGAGAAGGCTGATATCATATTCTCCGGTGCCGGATTGCCGCTTAACATGCCGTCGTTCCTGAAGAAGGATAGTACCACGAAGCTGGTGCCCATCGTTTCGTCAGCCAGGGCTGCCAAAATTATCTGCGAGAAGTGGAAGAGTCTTTATAATTATCTTCCGGATGCCATCGTGGTGGAAGGCCCTAAGGCCGGAGGCCATCTCGGTTATAAGGAAAACCAGATTAATGACGTCAATTTCTCGCTGGAGAAGACCATCCCAGAGGTGGTGATGGTGGCAGACGAATATAAGTCGGAGAAGTCCATCCCTGTTTTTGCCGCAGGTGGCATCTATACAGGAGAGGATATGTCGCGCATTATGGAGCTGGGCGCCGCCGGTGTGCAGATGGGAACCCGTTTTGTGACCACCAAGGAGTGCGATGCTTCCGATGCGTTCAAACAGACCTATATCGATGCCTCGGAGAAGGATATCGAGATAATCAAGAGTCCGGTTGGAATGCCGGGTAGGGCAATCTGGAACAGCTTCATACAGAGGATGAAGGATGGAAATACGCATCCGAAAGCCTGCGTGTGCCACTGCATCAAGACGTGCGATAGCGAGAAAAGTCCGTATTGTATCATCATGGCACTATACAATGCCTTTAGGGGCAATTTGGATAGGGGATATGCATTTGCCGGATCCAATGCTTTCCGTGCGAAGGGAATAGAGACGGTTAAGGATATCTTCAATAATCTGAAGTCGGAATACGAGAACTATCAGATGAAGAAGAGTGCGAAATAAATTACGCATAGACAGCAAGGAAGAGACATGGGTTTGTATCCATGTCTCTTTTTTTTCGGGGGTCCGGCAAATGGCGATTTTTAGTTGTCCGGATGGAGTTTGTTTTTGTGGAAGAGCAGTGGCGCGGTTGGATGTGGTGACGGAATGCTGATTTTCCCCAAAAGAAAGTTATCAACAGCTTCTCTGCGGAATGTTGATAAGTATGTTTAAAATAGGAAGAGCCCATTCGGTGGGCAGATGTTTAAAAATGCTATTTTTGTATCGGTTTTTTCAGAAAAAGAAGATATGCAAGAGTTATTCGGTATAATAGTAGATTTGATGAAGAGGCATTCATGCGTGATTGTCCCTGGATTGGGAGGATTTGTCATCAATGCAAAGGAGGCGGTGGCAGACCATCATTCCGATTATTTCTTGCCGCCAAGCAAAGAGTTGGTGTTCAATGCCAAACTGTCGCACAATGACGGGCTGTTGGC
>Ga0172378_10003777_pt1 | contig 14253 bp, 11 predicted proteins | sample GrowelOW332metaG_FD_119755 | JGI IMG/M metagenome (GOLD analysis project Ga0172378, IMG submission 119755) | Groundwater microbial communities from an aquifer near a municipal landfill in Southern Ontario, Canada - Pumphouse #3_1 metaG | ecosystem: Environmental > Aquatic > Deep subsurface >... | reverse complement strand
TTAATTCTTTATGTTTTGCGATACTAAGATAAGACATTTAGGGCTGATTTCCTCTTTTGGAAAACAGCCCTTTTGAGTTCAGATTATTTAATTCGAAAAAAATGTTTAGCGGACACTAATATATAATAATAGTTTTAATGGACATTTCTTAAATTTAGTACTCGGTGTAGATTTAAAAAATTCTACTTCTAAGTATGAATACGTATTGGTAGAAGGTTTACCAAAAGGATTTGCTAGACCTCAATATTCATCTGAATATAGTACAGCACCAAGTATTTCTTCTGATAAAAAACATGACGTAGGTTATATGTTTTCGGGTAACTATACTTACAAGAATATTTATCTTATGGATGCCACTGTTAGAGTTGATGGAAGTTCTTCTTTTGGTAAGGATTCTCGCTATGCAACTTTTGGCTCAGTAGGACTAGGACTTAATATTCATAAATATGAATTTATGAAACAATATCCTTGGATCAGTCAATTTAAAATAAGAGGTTCTTATGGTATTACTGGTAAGGCTAATTTCCCTGCAAGTACATCAAAATCGGTCTATTCATTTAACACAGATCGTTTAACAACGACAGGAGTAGCTGTAGATATGGAAAGTATGGGTAATGATGAACTTAAATGGGAGAAAACTAAGGTATTGGATTTTGGTACTACAGTTGGTTTATTTCATAATTCCTTATATTTTAAAATTTCGTATTACAAAAAGTTAACTGTAGATTTAATATCTAGTATGTATTTATCATCATCTTCAGGATTTACTAGTTATAAAGAAAATGTGGGTGAAATTGAAAATTCTGGATTTGAATTGAATGCTAGATTTGTAGTTGTACAAAATAAAGATTTTCAATTTTATCTTTCTGGAAGCGTATCATCTAACAAAAATGAGATTACAAAACTTTCAAATGCTATGAAAGATTATAACGAAATGATAGAAGCAAGTATAGATACAAAACCAGTATTAAAATTTGTAGAAGGAGCATCAATTACTTCAATTTATGCAATGCAATCTCTAGGTATAGATCCTCAAACTGGTAAAGAACTATTTCTTTATAAAGATGGAACAGCCAGAGAAGAATGGTTAGCATCTGAGAATGTTGCAGTGGGAAATACAGAACCCGATTTTAATGGAAATTTTGCCTTTAACTTAAATTATAAGAATATTACTCTAGATGCATATTTTACATATAGTTATGGAGGTCAGATGTATAACCAGACATTACAAAACAAAATTGAAAATGCAAATATACGAGAAAACGCAGACAAAAGAGTCTTTGATGAAAGATGGAAAGAGCAAGGGGATATTACTAAATTTAAGGCATTGACAGATTGGACTCAAACGACAAAACCAACAAGTAGATTTGTGGAAGATAATAATATCTTGGAATTAAAATCATTATCATTAGGATATTCTCTTCCAAGAGAGTTATTAAAAAATAATTTTTTAAATAATGTAAAATTCACAATGACAATGAATGATGTTTTTAGGATGTCTAGTATTAAGCAAGAGAGAGGAACATCCTATCCTTTTGCTCGTAAGTTTAATTTATCATGTTTTATTAGTTTTTAAAAAATTATTATTATGAAAAAAGTATATATATACATGACAATTTGTATGATTTCTTTTATGAATTTCTCATGCAAAGATTGGTTAGATGTGAATTCAGAAGATGATATCTATAGTGAAGAATTGTTCTCTACTGTTGATGGGTATTATACGGCTCTTAATGGATTATATAGTAAATTAAGTGATCAATCCCTATATGGTGAAAACCTTGTTTGGTATTTTAACGAAGCTTGGGGAAAATCATACGACTTGGCTCCAGATAAAAATGAGGATCTTAGATCTCTTGTTTCAGGTGATTTTGAAAATAGCAATTTAAAATCGAAAACAGAAGAAATATGGAAGGCTGCTTACAAAGTTATAGCAGAGGCTAATGCTTTAATTCAAGCTAAGGAAGCAGATGAGACAACTATTTTCCCTTATGATGGAAAAGCAGGAGATGCTGTACTTGGAGAAGCTATAGCAATAAGAGCCTTAATGCATTTTGAGATGGTTAAAATGTTTGCACCTGCTCCAATAGTAGATAATGGTGGAGAAACAGCTGCCATACCATATGTAACGAAATTTCCTTCCAAAATTAATCCTCTAGTAAAAACTAATGTTATTCTTGAGAATGTAGTAAATGACTTACTAAGAGCAAAAGATTTAGTAATGGCCATAGATACTTGTGAAGATTATGATGCAGGATATGCTTCTTGGAGCACTCGTTACTATCAAGTGAGAGTAAAACTTTACAACGAGCCTGGTATTAATTCTGCTAGTCCTGATGAAGCTTGGAGATATAGAGGTAATAAAATGAACTACTATGCCATACTTGGTACTTTAGCTAGAGTATATCTTTATATGGGAGACTATCAAAATGCATATAAATATGCCTCTATGGTAACAGAAAAAGCTGGAAGATATTTTGTAAATCTTTCTAGTAAATATCTTATAGGTAACCAAATGGAAGATGGAGGAGTCATTAATAGATTACCTAGTGAGATGATATTTGCAGTATATAATGAAGATATTAATGATGTTGTGAGTACTTACTTTACATCTATGGATAATTCTAATGATTTTGATCTTTTTTATATAAAAGATGCTGACTATATATTTGCAGATGCTCCTGATGATGTAAGAGCTAAAGTACTATATGAAAATAGATGTATGAAATTTTCTTTAAATGGTTTAGATGTAGCAAGTTTGGAAAAAACAAAATGTCTTATACCAGTTCTAAGAATAGCAGAACTATATTTGATAGAAGCAGAAAGTTCATTTGATACGGATAAAGCAAATGCTATAAACATTTTCAACTACTTTGTAGATGAGAGAGGCAATTCTTCAACTTTAAGTTTATCTGAGAGTATTACAAAAGAGGAATTTATGAATGCAATTGTAGCCGAATATAGGAGAGAATTTATCTCAGAAGGAATAAACTTTTATGTTCATAAACGTTTGAATAAACCTTTCAACATAGAAGGAGGAGAAGGAAGCACCTTAGAAAATGTTGTTCTTCCCCTACCCGATTCTTATAGTAATTAAAATAAATAGATAATTTTTATTAAACGAACATGAATACAACTTTATAAATTCGCCAAAAGTGATGCTTAAGAAAAATTCATGAAAGAACCTAAAAGTTAGGTCATTTCTTAATTCGTAAGGTAAATTTATTGAAAATAAAAAATAAACGTATGAAAAAATATAAATTATTAATATTCTCTTTATTAGCTTTCTTCTTAGGAGCTTGTAGTGAAGATACTCCTGATTTGTTTGTAGATAATCATTATATAGGATTTGTCTTCGATTATTCTTTAGCAACTGACTATAATGAGACTAGTTTTTCTTTTGCTTTTCAAGAAAAGGAAACAGAAGAATTTGATTTTGAAATTCCTATTCAAATGAAGGGAAGAAATCTTACTAATCCTTTAAATTACAATGTGGAAGTTGATCAATCGCTAACAGATTTACCATCTGACTCATATAGTTTTAGTACAACTAATGTATTTAGAGTAGGAGTTGGTAATATAGATACTCTACATGTCAAATTGTTTAGGAAACCTTCTATGAAAGATGGAGAAAAAACTCTATGTATTAGATTGGTGGATAATAGTGAATGTAAGGTGTATAAACCTTATAACAAAGATGGAGATGATCCGTCTATAGATTATACTATCATTAAAATAAAAGTTTCAGACATAATGTCTAGACCTGATTGGTGGGATACTGCTGTAGAATTAGCATATCTTGGTACTTATTCTCAAAAAAAATATGAGGCTTTTGTACACGTAACAAAAGTTATAAATTTTGGAGATTTAGATGTATCTGCAAAACGTCACTATTCACTTGTATTTAAGGAATGGTTAGGAGTAAATCCTACAATAGACGAAAATGGAGAAATCATGACTGTTGCTATTAGAGGTTAAATAACAATAAAGAAAAAATATATGAAATATATAACATTTTTAAGTTTAATAATGGCCATGTTTTTATTCTATGGCTGTTTAGATGACAATACTGTTACAGAATATAATGAATTAACTTTGGTTGATTCTGTGAGAATAACGAATTTGAATACAAGTGCTACCAAATTATTTACTGTAGAGTATGCTCCTCCTTTCTACAATAGTTATTATACTGGAGATTCACTTAAATTTTCTGCTGAATGTTTTTATTCTAAAGATGAAAAGGTAACTGTAGAATGGAATTATTGTGGAGATCAATTTTTAGGAGTTGGGGATACTCTTGTTTATCCTTCTTCTTTATTGAACAAAATAACCTATGCATATTTGTTTGTAATTATACATAGAGAGGGACATGAAGGTTCTCAAATATACAAATTTAATATTGCTGAACAAGATAAATTTAGTAATGGCCTTTATATCTTAGCTAAAGAAGGGAATCATTCTGTTATTGATTATGTTCAGACAAATACATTAAAGAATCAAGAGGTAGAATACGCTGGAGAACCCTATACTATTACAACATATGAATATAAATTATTGGAGAATAATTATCAAAAGAGTAATGGTGAAGTACTTGATTCGCCAAATCCAAATCGTATCTTGATTTATGGACGTTATTGGACTAATTCTATTCAAACAGTGGATAAAGATTGGAGAAAATCTACTTTGATGAACCTTGGAGATATGAAAAAGATGCTGACTATGGAAGATGAATTTGTAGGCGAGCCAAAAGAAACAGCTAATTTTGCAAATTATGTAAAAGCTGGTACTTATATGAATTATGTTTTTGATAATGTTCACGGCTATATATATGCTAAAGTTGATTTTGATAAATATCCTGGAACTGGAAGTTTTTCAAGTTTACCTCTTTCTTTTGATGATCCCAACGATAGTCCTGATTTAGGACCTCAAACAATTGTAGCTGATACAATGTGGGGAGTTGCTCATCCAAGTTATGGAAATACAAGCTTAATATATGAAAAATCTAAAAAAAGATTTCTCTTAATAAGTGGTTTAACAGCAACATATTATGAGGGCAAGAGAGAATATTCACATATATTTACTCTTGATGGAGATTATCCTGAAGATGCTGTCAATTTGAATAATGTTGATAAAGAACTTTATGGCGTATTTTATACTTTTGAAAGAACTGGTTTAATTTATTTCGTTTTCAAAGATGGTGCAGGTGGTTATATTATTCAAAAAGTAAATATAACAACAAGTACTTCTAGTCTTAGTCATTCTTTAAAATTTAACACAAACAATATAAAAGTTATTCAAGCGTCTTCAGAGTTAGCAGAAATATTTGACAATTGTGATCCTAAAAAAATATATGTAGGTCAATCAGCTAGTTCGAATCCTCTCTTCTTTTGTCCATATCAAAATAAATTATATTCTTTTAATTTAGATAACGATGTACTTAGTGAATTAACAGAAAATTGTGATTTGAGTGCTTATGGAAATTTAGATTATGCAGTATCGACAGATAGATGGTATACAGCAGATGCTGCAGGACCTGTTAGTAGATATTTCGTAGGTCGTGTCTTTTACGCTTTCTTTAATAATTTCACAGATCTTAAAGTCATAAAAATATATGATGACCCTGCTAAAACTACTCCACAACTGGAAGTTTTAGTAGAAAAACATTATTCTGATGGAGTTGCAGATTGTTGTAAATGGTAAATTAGATAAGCCAAATAAACTATAAAAGTAGAAATAATTATATCTATATATTGAATATTAAATTCTATATATAGATATAATATAGAATTAATAAAATATTTATGGAAGAACCAATTGTAAGAATAGAACATCTTTCACATAGGTATAATGTTCAATGGTCAATAAGAGATATTAGTCTAGAAATTCCAAATAAAGGAGTTTACGGTTTGCTAGGTTCTAATGGAGCTGGTAAATCAACAGTAATGAATATACTTTGTGGTGTGATAAACCCTACAGAAGGAGAAGTTTTTATACAAGGAATAGATGCCAGAAGCAATCCAGTTTCGGCCAAGAGACATATAGGATTTTTACCTCAAAAACCACCTCTATTTAATGATCTTACTGTAGAAGAATATTTAATTCACGCTGCAAATATTAGATTATTGCAAAATGATGAAGTACATAGTGCTGTAGAAGAAGTGATGAATACTTGTAAAATAACCCATTTTCGTAATAGATTGATAAAGAATCTTTCTGGAGGTTATCAACAAAGAGTTGGAATAGCACAAGCAATAGTTCACAAACCTGAACTTGTTGTACTTGATGAACCCACAAACGGATTAGATCCAAATCAGATAATAGATATACGTGGAATAATAAAAGATATAGCAGAAGAGAGAACAGTAATTATTTCAACTCATATATTAACAGAAGTTCAAGCTACATGTGAAAATATAATTATGCTTGAAGAGGGTAAAATTGTATTTTCTGGAACTATAGAAGATTTTGATAATTATATAGTACCTGATTCAATTATAGTTAGTATGACAGATGCTCCTTCTATAGATGTACTTAATTCTTTAAACGGTGTCAGTAGTGTTGAAAGCTTAGGTCACAATGAATTTAGAATAAGATTTACGGATGCAGGAGAAGTTATGGATAAACTTGTCGAATCCGCATATAGAAATAAATGGCATATAAGAGAAATGAGAGTTGAAAAAAGTAGTTTAGATGATATTTTTAGTGTATTGTCTAAAAAAGATAAAAATAATTAGATTTATGAAAGTAATATACAAAATAGCAAAAACAGAGTTACAAATGCTCTTTTATTCACCAATAGCGTGGATGATTTTAGTAGTCTTTTTGCTACAATCTGGATTAGCTTTTTATAATAGTATAGATAATTTAATCCAAATGCAAGAAATGGGATATTCTACAAGTTCCATAACATATAATGTTTTTTCTCATCCTGCTAGAGGAATTTTTTCAGCTATTCAAAGGTATTTATACTTATATGTTCCTCTATTAACGATGGGGTTAGTTAGTAAGGAATTGAGCAGTGGTTCCATAAAGTTAGCATATTCCTCACCCATTACAAATTTACAGCTAATTGGAGGTAAATTTTTATCTATGGTTATTTATGGAATAATTATGATGGCAGGTCTTTCATTATTTGCTTTTTATGGATTATTCACAATAAAAGATTTTGATTTTTCATTAGTAATGTCCGGCATATTAGGTTTATATCTCTTACTATGTGCTTATGCAGCAATTGGTATATTTATGTCAAGTATGACTTCTTACCAAATAGTTGCGGCTATTGGTACTTTAATGATGCTTATGGCCTTAAATATGATAGGAAATTTAGGACAAAGCTATGATATCGTAAGAGACATAACATACTGGATTAAGATGAGCGGAAGAAGTAATACTTTTATTAGTGGACTTCTTTGCAGTGAAGATATATTGTATTTCTTAGTTGTAATATCCTTATTTTTATCACTTACTGTTATTCGTTTAAAAAATATACGTCAAAAAAGTAATTTAATTAGTACAGTTGGTAGATATGTTGGTATTATTCTTTTGGCCTGTTTCATTGGATACTTTTCTTCTCTTCCTGCTTTAAAGAAATTTTATGATACTTCTGACACAAAATCAAACACACTAACCCCAAATAGTCAAAAGATTATAGAAAAGCTCAAAGGAGATGTAACTATCACTACATATATTAATATCTTAGGTCCAAATTCTAGATTTGCACGTTCCTCTTTTATAAAAAGAGATATGGATAGATTTGAGCAATATTTAAGATTTAAACCTGATATAAAACTTAAATACGTTTATTATTATGATCATGCAGAGAATTATATTCTAGATAGACGCTATCCTGATTTATCTGACAGAGAAAGAATGATAAAAACATGTGAAAATTTAGATCTTGATTCTAATAGATTTTTGAGACCTGAAGAAATACGTAAAAAAATTGATTTGAGTAGTGAAGGTAATACTTTTATTCGTCAAATAGTAAGAGAAGATGGACAAAAGGCATGGTTACGTATTTACAATGATACTCAAAAATTTCCCTCTGAAAGAGAAATCACTGCAACTCTAAAACGTATGATAATGAAATTGCCAATAGTTGGTTTTGTTTCAGGGCATAAAGAACGTAGTATATCAGATGTTAGTGATAGAGGTTATAGTCTTTTTACAAATAAGAAAACATTTAGATATTCATTAATGAATCAAGGTTTTGACGTAGTAAATATAGATTTCTCAAAACCAGTACCAGAGGGTATAAATATACTTGTATTATCAGATATGCGTTCTTCTCTAAGTAAAAATGAAGAAGAAAATTTTCAGAAATATCTTGACCGAGGAGGGAACTTATTTCTTCTTACAGAACCAAAACGCTATAATGTGATGAACCCTCTAATTGAAAAACACTTCGGTTATGGTATGGCATCAGGTTTAATTGTCAAGAGAGACCCCAATGTTAGACCCAACTTAATTGGAGCTATCCCAACTAAAGAGGCCAATGATATAGCTTATGATTTTGGTACTTTATATGCAAGAAGATCTGTAATAGCAATGCCTGATGCTGCTGGTTTAATAAAACTTGAAGATAAAGGATTTAAGACTACAAACGTCTGTATAAGTGATAAATATTCTTGGAATGAACTTCAAACAACTGACTTTGTAGATGACACAATAAGGTATAATCCAGAATCTGGAGAAGTTCAAAAAGCTTATCCTTTAATTGTAGCTCTTAGTAAAAATGTTAATAATAAAGAACAAAGAGTAATTATAGCAGGAGATGCCGATTGTATAAGCAATAGTGGATTTGCTCGTCAAAGGAATATGAGAGCATCAAATTTTTCTTTAATTACTGGCGGATTTTATTGGCTATCTAATAAAGAATTACCAATTGATGTAAGACGTCCAGCAAAGCCAGATAATAAAATTTATGTAAGTAAATTAGGAAGGCAATTGACAAATATATTATTTGTATATTTTATTCCATTTATTTTATTGCTATTTGGAATAATCATTTGGATTAGACGTAGAGGTAGATAGAGTAAGTATTAAATTTCCTAAATCAATTATATTTTATGTAATTAGATATATTATATATATATTTAGGAAATTTCAATTTTCAATATATGAGTTTTAAAATAGATAAACAAACACTAAATGATTTAGCAATCTTTAGTAATGCTAGACAAAAGTCTATCTATAGCCTCTTTTGTAGAACAAATACGAGTGGAGGAGCAAAGTTGCTTGAAACAATGTTTCAAAATCCACTTTCAGACTACAAAGAGATTAAAGATAGATTGAATATAATAAATTATTACTATAATAATAAATCAGAATTTCCATTAAAGAGTTCTATTTTTTCTCCCTTAGAATTTTATTTATCCAATACGGATAAACGAAGCCAGCTTATGACTGAGCATAGAAAATTAGAGCAAAAAATAAAGAATTTAATGGGAACAAACACTGAATTTGCTCAAATTCATCTTGGAATAATTTCATGTATTGAACTTTTGACAAATCTGAATTCTTTTTTAAAAACGACAAGAGGAGATATAAATGATGAAAATGATCTGACAGGATATAAAACAAACAATGAAGTAGTTCGTGAATTTTACAATAGACTTTCCGAACTACTCCAGAATCCTGAACTTCAGCTTTATAAACAAGATTCAGGGAAAAAGAAAATTTCCTACGAAAAAGCAGTTATTTACGATAAGATTTTTCGTTTTGAGCAGAGAGAAAAATTACTTGAAATACTTTCCTATGTATATCGTTTAGATGTATATATAACAGTAGCAAAGGTAGCAAGAGATAATAACTTCCATTTTCCAGAGGTATTTGAAGCCTCAAAAAATATACTAAGTATAAAGGGAATGTTTCATCCATTCTTGGATAAACCCATATCAAATGATTTAGTTGTGGACAAGGATAGTAATATTATTTTCTTAACAGGAGCTAATATGGCAGGAAAATCTACTTTTATGAAAACATTTGGAATAGTGGTATTCTTGTCTCATATGGGTTTTCCCGTCCCTGCAGAAGCCATGCAATTTTCTGTTCATAGTGGACTTTACACTACAATAAATCTTCCTGATAACATCAAAATGGGTTATAGCCATTTTTATGCGGAGGTGTTGAGATTAAAGAAAGTAGCCATAGAAGTAAGAAACACAGAAAATCTAGTAATTGTTTTTGATGAATTATTCCGAGGCACCAATGTTAAAGATGCTCATGATGCAACCATAGCAGTTAGTGAAGCATTTTCTCACATTCATAATTGTACCTTTTTAATTTCCACTCACATAATGGAGGCAGGTCAAATTCTAAAAGACAAATGCAATAATATCAACTATATTTATCTCCCAACCAAAATGAATGGTAATATTCCGGTTTATACCTATAAGCTTAAAGAAGGTATAACCAATGATAGACATGGTATGATGATAGTTAATAATGAACATATAATAGAAATCATAAAGAATGGGGAGGATGCAGTATGAAATTTGAAACAGATCAGCAGACCTTAAGAGACTTAAACGTCTTAGGAAAATTTAAGAATGGCTCCATTTTTAATATGTTTGGGAAAACGGTAACACGAGGAGGTGAACAAATCATGGAAAAAATGTTTGTCAATCCCCTTACAGATGTTGATGCCATAAACAAACGTTCTTCAATATTCAAATTCTTTACTGATAATAACTTTGGATTTCCATTCTCTTCAAAAGAATTTGATGAAATAGATCAATATGTATCTTCAGGAGGAAAAAGTGTTTGGATAAACTTTACCTCTGATATTTATATAAGGGCTATGAAAGACATAGGTCATACTCCTGAATATGATATATTATATAGTAGAACAAAGCTTATACTACAATTTTTAGATAAGTCACTAAAGTATTTTAAACACTTAAACTCTAAGGTTGGAGAGAATCCGTTTAAAATTATTGCAGAGAAAGCATATAAACTCTGTTCTAATAAGAATTTTCTTAAGACTTTAAAATACAAAAACTCTGAAGACCTTTCGTTTATAATCTTATTAAAAATAGATACCATTCTAAGATGTCAATCAATATCAATACTAAAAGAGTTAATAGATATTCTTTGCATTGTAGATGTAAATACTACTGTTGGAGCAGTTGCCAGAGAAAACAATTTTTGTTATGCTAAAGCAGAAAAAGATTCAGATATAATTTTTGATGCTCGTGGACTTTGGCATCCAACCGTAAAGGGAGCAATAGCAAATGATATACAAATAAGCAAAAAGTCAAATTTGTTTTTCCTAACTGGAGCAAATATGGCAGGAAAGTCCACTCTAATGAAAGCTTTTGGACTTGGAGTTTATATGGCACACATGGGCTTTCCTATAGCAGCAAAAAATTTAACTTTCATACTTAGAGATGGACTTTATACCTCTATCAATCTCCCAGATAATATAGATAAAGGTTATAGTCATTTTTATGCAGAGGTTCTGCGAGTAAAACATTTTGCAATAGAGGTAAGTAAATCAAAAAAACTTGTAGTCATTTTAGATGAATTATTTAAAGGAACTAATGTAAAAGATGCTTTTGATGCTACTTATGCAGTGACAAGAGCTCTTATAGATAGGAAAGAATGTGCTTATATGATATCAACTCACATTACTGAGGTTGGGGATAAGCTTAGAGAAGAATGTGAGAATATAGATTTTCAATATCTTCCAACAATTATGAAAGGTTCGATTCCAACTTACACATATAAGCTAAGAAATGGAATAACAGCAGATAAGCATGGCATGCTTATCATTAATAATGAAAAGATAATTGATATTATTACAGGAAAAGTATCAATATAAAAATTTTTTACTTGTTAATTATTAGGTTTTTATTACACAAGTGGTGCATGGTACGTCAAAGTACCATGCATTTTTATTTAAATAAACAACAATCATCATAACAACACAAATAAATCATAATGATTATACAACTCTAGAATATATCATTTTGACCCTCTAAAATCTAAAAATTTGAATCCCTCATTTTTTGGTACTCTACATAAAAGTGTATCTAAAATAAGTCTTCCAAAGTAGGAATACTAGAAAATACATACAACTCATCTTTATCTGTAATCCCTTCTGATTTGCAGATAAAGAAGCTAGTATTGATATTAGCTAGTGCCACAACAAAAGATTTTCCACTACCAATTTGCAAATAAAGAAGGACGTATTAATATAATTCTATATGCGAACTACACTAAAACTACCATAATTTTTAAATATTAGGTGAAAGTTTAATAAAAAAGTTGTAAATTATACCATATCTATAAATAAAAAATTTATCAATGGGAACAGCAAAACTTAAAAAGGTGGGATAAATCATACAATTTAACCAGTCTTGAACTAATTCTCCAATATTATGAGCTAATTGTCCACAGTTATATAAATTAAATCAAGTAGTTTTGCAGTATATAATTTAATAAACAACCAAGCACAAGTTTGCTTATAAAAACAATAACATGAACAAATTTCAAATACACACAATAGAAACTGCTCCAGCAGAAAGTAAAGAATCATTAGAACAATCATTAAAGTATTTTGGTATGATACCAAATCTACATGCTATCTTGGCAGAATCCCCAGGATTATTAAAAGCCTATAAAGAACTTCATGATTTGTTTGAACACTCATCATTTAATGCTGACGAATTAACTGCTGTTTGGCAAAGTATCAATGTAGAACATGAATGTCACTATTGTGTACCAGCTCATACAGGAGTTGCTAAAATGATGAATGTAAATGATGAAATAACTGAAGCATTACGAAACGAGACAGTACTTCCTAGTGAAAAATTAGAAGTTCTACGTGAAACAACACTTTCAATAGTAAGAAATAGGGGAAGATTAACAGAGGAAGAAGCTAAACGATTTTATGCAGTAGGCTATGAAAACCGTCACATGCTTGATATCATACTTGGTTTATCTCAAAAGGTCATTAGTAATTATGTTAATCATATTGCAGTAACTCCAATTGATAAGCCATTTAAAAAATACAAATGGGAAAGAGGAAGCAAAAAGTAATATAATCTTAAATAGAGAGTCATGAAAGCAATCTTTTTTGATATGAACGAAACTTTATTGAACCTAAGCGTTTTAAAAGAAGAGTTCGATAAGTATTTTGACGATAAGTTTGCCCTTAAATATTGGTTTACTAAACTTTTGCATTCATCAACAATAATGGGTGTGATGAATGAGTACAAGAATTTTGGGGAATTAGCAGATGTAGCATTAGAAAATATTTTTTTTGAAAATAATATAACTTTAAACCAAGAAACTAAAACAAAAATCTTAGGTGCATTCAGAAAGTTACCAGCTTTTAATGATGTGCGTCCAGCTCTTACATTACTTAAAGAAAATAACATTCGAGTAATAGCTGTTTCAAATTCATCATTAGCCATGATTAAAGAACAACTGACCAACGCTGGAATTATAGATTTATTCGATGCTTACTATTCTGTAGATGCAGTTAAGAAATACAAACCATTCAAGGAAATTTACCTATATGCTGCCAAAAAAGAAATATTGCCAGTCGAAGATATTGTCATGGTGGCTACCCATGATTGGGATCTATTCGGAGCTAAAAAAGCTGGGCTGACAACAGCTTTCATACAACGTAAATCAGAAATATATAATCCGTGTTATTTTGATGCAGATTATAAAGGATCAGATTTAAAAGAACTAATGGTACAAATCATTAAAAACTAATATTATGGATAAATTAAATATACTTTGGACAACTACAAATAGAGAAACCATTAGCAAAATGATAATAATGTATGCATCAAATGCAATTCCTAAGGGTTGGTGGAAAGAGGTTAATGTTATTATTTGGGGAGCATCAGCTCAATTAGTAGGTCAAAATACTGAAGTACAACAGGAAGTCATTAATATGATAAAAGCAGGTGTTCATGTAGAAGCTTGTCAGGCATGTGCAGAACAGTTTGGAGTTACGGATAAAATAAAATCTTTAGGGGTTGACGTCCTGTACATGGGAGAACCTCTAACCAAATACCTAAAAAATAATGAGAAAGTACTAACAATATAAAACTAAAATTCTAATATGCAAACTTAAATTCGGCACCTTCCTACTCTCCCGCTTGCAATACGTGAGGGTGTCTCAAAAGGACATCCTCTTTTTTGAGAACTATGCCGCTATTTTTGAAAAATACACTTTACTTTGAGTCTCTAATTTTGTTATGGGTTTATTTGGTCTAAAAATTAGTAAAATGT
>Ga0172378_10003775_pt1 | contig 14256 bp, 7 predicted proteins | sample GrowelOW332metaG_FD_119755 | JGI IMG/M metagenome (GOLD analysis project Ga0172378, IMG submission 119755) | Groundwater microbial communities from an aquifer near a municipal landfill in Southern Ontario, Canada - Pumphouse #3_1 metaG | ecosystem: Environmental > Aquatic > Deep subsurface >... | reverse complement strand
GTTTGACAAAACAAAATTTGGGAATGGTGATAATACTAATTTATTTATAATACCCGATAAATTTTACTTTTTTATGGGCGACAACAGAGATAACTCACTTGATAGCAGATTTAAAGAAACTGGATTTGTGCCAGCAGAAAATATAGTAGGCAAGGCTAAAATTATATTCTTTTCTATTAATGATAATTTTTTAAAATTTTGGAAATGGAATACATCAATAAGATTTAAAAGAATATTTAAGGTGATAAAGTAAAATGACTAATTATACTGAATTATATGATAAATTATATTACACATTTAAAAACGAGGAATTATTAACAAAAGCTTTGAGCCACCCAAGTCTTTCATATTCTAAAAATAATAAAAATGTGAATTACGAAAGGTTAGAACTCTTAGGTGATTCAGTTTTATCTTTAATAATTTTAGAAATGCTTCTAGTAAAGTATCCAGATTTAAATGAGGGAGAAATAGCCAAAAGAAAATCGAATTTAGTTTGCACTGACGCACTATCAAAAATTGGTTTTGAAATAGATATCGGAAAATATATTTATATGACAAAAGGAGAGGAAAATTTAAATGGAAGGAATAACCCCAAGATCCTCGAAAACGTAATTGAATCAATAATTGCAGCATTGTATTTAGATGGTGGACTTGATGCCGCTAAAAATTTTATAAAAATATATTGGACTGAATTGATAGATAAACAAAGGGACATAAAAAAAGATCCAAAAACAAGACTTCAAGAGTGGTTACAAAAAAACAAATATAATATACCTATTTATAACGTAATTGGACAAGAAGGTTTAGAAAGTAATCCTATATTTATAATTCAAGTAGAAGCAGATAACTTGCCAAAGTTTGAAGCTAAAAATACAACAAAAAAAGGTGGAGAAGTTGATTGCGCAATACAATTAATTGAATATATTAGAAAAAATATTGATGATTTAATCTAAAAATTATATAAAGTCACATAAATTATAAAACTGCATCTTAATATTTTTAAAAAACTAATAAGTATTTTCAATAAATTAAATCATTATGATGGAAAAAGGAAATTGCTCTTATAGAATAGATGACATTAGTTTTATCACTTTTTATTACTTTTATAATGATTAAAAATTTTATCAGAAAAATTAAATAATATGAATTTTCATTTATTTAAACGTAGCTATTGATTTTTTATATTAAATAATCGTACTATTTATAATATATAAATTGTCTAACATTAGTATGTATTCATGTTTGATGGAATTATTGATTATTTTTTTCTGAAGAGAATGGCAAAAAAGTTTAAAAAGCCTCTTAGAAAAATATATTCCAGGAAACAAACAAAATATAATATATTAATGGTGAAATTAATATATAAGAATTTGGCTAGAAGGTATGGATTAACAGTTAAACAGGTATATAATTTTTTACCATTGAATATAGAATTAGATCCAGATATGGAAGGAATTTATGGACTGTGCAGAAGTTACATGGTTAAGAAAAGAGTATTTTTATTTAAGAAAATTATAAAAAAGGTTTCAACAATAACTTTGAATAAAAATGATGTGACATCAACAACATTTATTCATGAATTTGGACATTATATAAGGTTTTTAATAGCTCAAATAGCTATTTCAAAAAACGAATTCGCACATAATGATTTTGTTGAAATGACAAAATTAGTTAAAAGTAGGGCTGAATTGTTAATGCACAAACATGATAATTTTTTTGCAAGAGGCTATTTTACGACAGAAGAAGAGGAAAATTTCGCAAAAAGTTGGGAACAGTATCTTAAAAATGGAATACCACCTGATAATAAACATAAAAAATTATTTAATGATTTCAGAAAAAATATTTTTTATGATATGTATAAAAGGGGAGAAAAAAAACATTATGAATTTTATGAAGATTTAGAAGTTAAAATTACTCCAGAGAGAAGAAAATTTTTTGATGAATTAATTGTTGGAAAAAGAACAAAAAATGAAAATTGGTTTATTAGAATAGTAGAATGGTACGTATATATTGGAATATTATTAATAATATTAAAAATTATAAATAAGATCATAAAACTATAAATTGACTTTTAAAGCTAAATTTAATATTGTGTTAATGGTATTAACAATTTATAGTTTATGGTAAAAAATAAAATTATTAAGGTTGCCGATTTTGAAATATCAAATGATAAACCATTTTTTTTAATGGCTGGGCCATGCCAAGCTGAAAGTTTGGAACATTCATTATTTTTGGCAGAAAGCATTAAAAAAATCTGTGAAAAACTTCATATACCATACATTTTTAAGGCAAGTTTTGATAAAGCTAATAGAACAAGTGTTAATGCAAAAAGAGGATTAGGATTAGAAGAAGGATTAAAAGTTTTTGAGCAAGTAAAAAAGAAGATTGGAGTTCCTGTAATTACAGATGTACATTTACCAGAACAAGCAAAACCAGTCGCTGAAGTTTGCGACATATTACAAGTCCCAGCATTTTTATGTAGACAATCAGATTTACTTGAAGCTATTGCTAAGCAAGGTAAACCAATGCATATTAAAAAAATGCAGTGTTTGGCACCATGGACAATGGACAGCGTTGTAAAAAAATGTGAGGCTTTCGGAAATGATAAAATAATATTATGTGACAGAGGAACAGCATTTGGTTATGGAAGTCAAGTTGTTGATATGAGATCTTTTCCAATTATGGCAAGGTATGGTAATCCTGTAACGATAGATTGCACACATGCTATTCAACATCCAGGTGGTAAGACTACCGGTGGTAATAGAGATATGGCGCAGGTTATAGCATCGGCATCAATATCTGTTGGCGTTGCTGGAGTATTTGCTGAAGTTCACGAAAATCCACCAGTTGCTCCATCAGATGCTGCAAATATGATTTATTTGAATAAATTAGAAGATATTTTAAAAAGATTAGTTCTTTTGGATAAAATTGCAAAGGAATATCCTATGCAATATGATAACTATGAAATTATAATGTAGTTTGCTATTAAAATTAACATAGCAATGTTTTAAAGTTTATAAATTATGCAGTATTAATTATGGAAACAGAAATCATAAAAATAAATTCATTTGGAGATGGAAGTGGAATTTTTAATAAGAAAAAAGTTTTTATCCCTAAAACCTGTATTGGCGAAATTGTTGAGTTTGAAATTATTGAAGAACATAAAGATTATATAAACGGAAAATTAATAAAAGTAAAAAAAGAATCAAGTGACAGAGTGAATGATGTAAAATGTCCATTTTATGAAAAGTGCGGTGGTTGTAATCTATTACATTTAACAGATAATGCATATTATAACTTTAAGGAAGAAATAATAAAAGATACTATAATAAGATCTGGATACAATCTTAATAATTTCAATTTTATTAAAATACCATTTGGTAGTAGACGAAGAGTGGTATTCAAAGTAGATGGTGATAAACTCGGTTTTTTTGAGCGTGGAACAAATAAAATAGCAGAAATTTCCTCATGTTTGCTTATAGAAGAAGAAATTAATAATTTTATTCCAATATTAAATGATTTAATTAAAAAGGTTAAGGTCAATGAGATATCAGTGACTTCCTATGAAAATGGATTAGAAATTATATTTTCATTACTAAAAAATCCTGAATTAACTCATGATGCAGCATTTGGAAGATTTATGTCAGATAATGATAATATTGCAACGATAAGCTATAAAGTTAATGATGAAGAACCAATACTATTATTTCAAAGGCACTTTCCAGAACTAACATTAATGAATGGAATTAAATTAGAATTGGTTTCAAGCGCATTTTTACAAGCTACTCTGCAGGGTCAAAATGCAATAACAAGTATTATAGTAGAAGAGATGAAAAATTATGCAAATGTTGCCGATCTATATTGCGGAGTTGGTACATATACTTTTCCTTTATCAAACTATGTAAATGTGCATTCTGTTGAAGGAAATCAAAAAATGGTAAATATGCTCAGATATAATGCAAAACTTAATAATTTGGAGAATAGAATAACAACAGAATGCAGAGATTTAGTAAGTAAACCTCTATCAGTAGACGAATTAAATAAATATGATGCATTAATTATAAATCCTCCAAGAAATGGTGCAGGAGCACAATGCAAGCTACTTTCAAAAAGTAATGTTGAGAAAATAATCATGGTATCATGCAATCCTATAACATTTATAAGCGATTCCAGAGAATTAAATAATAAAAAATATAAACTGACAAAAATTACAGGAATAGATCAATTCTACAAAACCCCACATTTAGAAATTGTAGGTATTTTTGAAAAATATTAACAATATAAATATGTTCTTAATAAAACTTACTTAAAAACTTCACCAGTTATTTCTTTTTTAAAATCTATTTTATCTTGCTTTATTCTTTCAGTTTCAATTTCAGTCAACTTTTTTACTTTTCTTATTAAACTTAATGGGGGTAATAAAAATAATATTTTTTCTTTAGGCAATCCTGATTCAGCAAGCCATTCTAAAGGAATCTTTATTGTTAAATCCTGTCCAGCGCTTACAGCTAAAGAATCTACACCTGTTACACTATTAATAAAATTACTAACCTTCATTTTTATAACTTTATCAGACGTAGGTGAAATAAATTCAAGTTCGTCACCAGCATCAAGTCTATTTTTTACTAGGACATTAATATAATCATTTCCCCAGCTTTTAACATAACCAGCAAATTCATATTCACTTAATGATTTAGTTGTTCCATAATTATTTGCAATTCCAGTAAGATTGTCATGCGCAAATGCTAATGAAAATCCCCTATTTGAAATCGTATACAATTCGTTTAAATATTTATTATAATCCCAAGTTTCTGGACTTTCAAAATAATCGTCAATTGCCTTTCTATAAGTCCTAGCAACCATTCCAGTATAATACTGAGTTTTATTTCTTCCTTCAATTTTTAAACAATCAATACCTATTTTTAAAAATTCCGGTAAAACAGGAAGTAGACATAAATCCTTAGAATTTAGTAAATAAGTACCGTGTTCCCACTCTTCAACTTCAAGGAAATCATTCGGCCTAGTTTCTTCCTCAAGAAGAAAATCAAATAATTCTTTTGTATCTTCATTTAATAATATTTCTTTAGATATTCCATCTTTTAATTTTAAATGAATCTTATAATTCCATCTACAACATTGAGCACATTTACCTTGATTAGCACCTCTACCTGTAAAATAATTAGACAATAAACATCTTCCAGAATATGACATACACATAGCTCCATGAACAAATGTTTCAAGTCTTATATTTGGACATTTCTCTCTAATTTCTTTTAATTCATCAAAACTTAATTCTCTAGCCATAACGCACATTTTTGCACCGAGATCTTCCCAAAACTTAACTCCAAGCCATGATGTAATATTAGATTGAGTAGAAACATGCAAATTTAGTTCTGGAGCATTTTTTCTTAAATATTCAAATACAGCTACATCAGCAACTATAACACCATCAGGTTTGGTCTGTTTCAAAACCTTCACATATTCTGGTAATTTTTCTATATCTCTATTATGGGCAAAAAGATTAACGGTTAAATAAACTTTTTTACTTCTTGAATGTGCAAATTCAATTCCTTCAAGAACTTGTTCCAATGTAAAATTAGATTTAGCTCTCAAAGACATACTTGGTGTGCCACAATAAACAGCATCAGCTCCATATAAAATAGCGGTTTTCAGACGATCTAAAGAACCGGCTGGTACAAGCAACTCAGGTTTTTTCATATTCTTTCCTATTTTTAATTAATAATATCTAAAATTATGATTGACTATCATCTTTCTTTTTATTTTCATCTTTCACAGCTTTTTCATATTCTTCCATCTGCTTCTGCTGCTTTTCAATTTTGTCCTCAATTTCTTTTAGTTTTTCTAAAGCTTCATTTTTCTTACTATCCGCTGTCTCTGTACTATCCGCTGGACCATTATTAATCTGCGGAACTACGTTAGCTGCACCTTCACCAAATCCCAACATATCTTGAATACTTCCAGAAGCTAAACCTAAATCAGCAGCCATACCCTCAAGTCCTATTGACTCAGCAGTAAGCCCACTAGGCAAAACATTAACTGGATTTTTATTATTAGATGTATCATCGGATAATTCGTTCTTTAGCATACCAAGTTCATTTAGTTCATTATATCTGGAAAGTTTAGTGGCATCCTCTTCTAAACTCTTATTAAGATCATTGATTTTATCTTTTAAATCTTTGAAAGTTTTCTGATCATCATCAACCTTATTAGGATCATAAACATAAGATTCAGTAAATTGTTTCAATTTTTCTAGATTATCATGCAATGATTTCATATTTTCTGATAATGAAGAAATTATAGGTTTTAAATTGTCAATATCTTTATTAATCATGCCTACATCTAAGGCATCAGTTATCTTATTAACCTTTTCGCCTGTTAATTTATCAAGATTATCCTGCGAAGTCATATATTTATCAAAATTTAATGTACTTGATAAACGTGAATCAACATTTCTTTGATACTTTTCTGATAAGCCAAGAAATACATTTATACTAAATTTATCATAATTACCATTTTCATCTGTGATTCCTAATCTTTTTGCATAATCATAAAAAGAATCCCTAAAACCTTTTTCAAAAGTATCTCTACTTAAAGAAATGGAATTATTTGCTTCAAAATCAGAAACTTTATCCATTAACTCATTCATTTTGTTCTTCATAGGTTTATAAATGAATTCATCCTCAGCACGCTTTCTAAATGATGAAACTTCTTTATCTAAAATGTTACCTGACATTCCTTTTGCACTCATTCTTTCTTTATAGTCCTTAACCGCATAATCAACGGCTTTTGCTCCTATAAGTTCTCCATTTTTATTATCAAGCTTATTATCAAGCGATAATCTGGCATTATACAAAGATACTGAGCTTATAGCCTTTGTTGATTCCCTCTCAAACAAATAAGAACCAGTTGTAAATTCAGCCACTTTTGCAGCTCCATCTTTTACATAATTTACGGCGGATCTACCAAAGTTTTTTGCTGTTTTAATAGTCGATTCTTTTATAGTTCTACCATTTTTGGCTTTTTTCCATGCTGAATTTACCCAGTTATAAGGGTTCGCAACAGAAATTAAATTTCTTCTTGCAAAATGAAAAATACCTTCATCCTTACCATTTTTTCCTTTAACTTTAATTGTATTAAGAGCCTCAGAAAAAGTTCCACCAATATAAGTAGAAGGACTTGCATCAGGATTAGAAAATGGACTACCAACTCTACTTGCATTGAGAGGCGGTATAAATCCGGCTTCTGTTTCATCTATAACAACTATACTATCAACAATTGCAGGAACTTTTTTAACTAACTGAATAAATATCTTTATCAGCGCCCAAATAAAAAATAATTCGATAATAAAATTTACTGAATTACTAAATTCATAACTATCTGGAAAATTAGCTATCCAAACTTTTGGATTGATAATCATACCGCAATTGTTGTTACATTCAGAAATATTAAGCCAATCCCACAAAAAATACTCACAAGCACCAAACTTGAGAAGTCTAGCAAATTGAGAACTAATTACACCTGCAAATCCAAATAAAAGAACAAATAAAAATAACATATTCAAAAGTCTGCCACCTAAGAACGTTATCCAATTCTTAAAAATGTATTTCGTTTTCTCAAAAAGCAATAGTAATATAAATATTGGCCCAACTGACAAAGCTAAGACAACTTGAATAAACATAATAATATAAGGAAAACTCAAATCAATTACGGAAAATATAAAATAAATTATGACATAATAAAGAGCAACTATCTTAGCCAATCCCAAAAAGTCATGAAGAAATAAAGACCATATTTTATCTGTAATAGTAGAATTAAAGAAATTTTTAATTAAAATATCAACAAAATAAAAGAGATAGGCTGATGAAAATGAACCATTATTAACTTGGGTAGGAACATATGCAAGGCCCTGTCCTTCATTTCCAAAGGTTTTTAATACTATAGTTAATACCATTTTAATAACACTGGCGAATCCATCAATGAAGAATCTTACAAAATAGGCATCATATAATTTCCAGCTGGTTGATGTAGTCATAGCGATAATAAAAGAAATCTTAAACAAAATACCCATATATTGCTTTCTTTCATGAAGAGGCACAATACCTATCATAAATGATAATCCTAGGAATGATATATATAATACCAACAATAACCTAACTACCCACGCAAATGTGCTGTCAAAAACAATTAAATTATAAAAATAATATAAAACACCTCCCTCGATATTGCCATCACTATTTCTAGATCCAACAAATACCTTTTCAAGATCTGAAACTATCTTTTCAAGAAGCCCTTTATCACCATCTTCACTAACTCCACTTAAGAAAGTCACTTTATAAGCGCCAATATTATCTTGATAATAAGTATCATAAATACCCAATTTTACTTTTTGCTTAGCGCCAACAGGAGTTCCTTTAGTATCAACTGGAAAGCTTATAGCACTATATAAAAATGTAGTTTGATCAGTTTTTATACCTTTATTATCTTCACTATAACAATCATATATTCCAATTTTATTATTTATTCTATCAAGTTGACTAGCACCATGATAATAATCTGGCTCACATTCAGCTAAGCCTTGTGTATAGTAGGCTTTATTTTTTTCTCGTCCATCACTAGTTTTCTCTAAGCATTCATTTACTTCAATAATGCTATCATGATTATAATCAATTGCATATGCATTAGGACACTCAATATCGGCCGTATTCAACTGTGTTGCTATTTCTGGATTATCTTTACCTGAATTTCCCCAAAAGCTTATATATAAACCATAACCAGCAGTAACCCAACATGGATCTTGAAATAACGTATCCATCTTTACTTTACGAGTAATATATCCATTTGAATCTAAAATTACATTTTTATAATCATTACCTATATAGTTAGATTCGCCATTTAATTGTCCAAGTCTTGCATGTTGCTCATCAGAATTAATATTCTTTGCAAACATTGTGCAATAATATTCTCTGAAATATCCTTTTAACAGTACATCATAATTACTTGAATTAATCAAATCATTAGCACTGCCATAATTCCAAGGGCGCCATTTACCCTGTATTTTTATAAGAAATCCATCAGAACCGCCACTAGTATATAAGCCTGTATCTGTCCATGAAATTTGTTGTTCTCCATAAGTTCCACTTCCGCTAGATAAATCACCATTTGCATTTATAATTGTTGAATAATTAACACCTGTATCAGTCGATAATATACAGTTAGAACCAGCAAATGAATTAAATGATGGGAATAGCGATAAAAAAATGGCTATAATAAAAATGCAATAACGAAATTTATATTTAATACCTAACATATAATTATAATTATGCATTATTTTATAAAATTATTGGTACCCGTGGCCGGACTTGAACCGGCAAGGGCCGAAGCCCCACAGATTTTAAGTCTGTTATGTCTACCATTCCATCACACGGGCGGATAATATTCATTATAGATACAATGTTTTTTTAAAAAATCAAGAGAAATTATCTTAAATAATTTTTAAATTAATTTATAATTTTTCAGTATTTTCTATATGAATATATATTTTATATATTTTTAACCCTTACTATAAATTTAAAATGAATAAGATATAAAGTGCAAATTTTGTTAATAACTAAAAAATAACTTATCATTTATAAATATTACAGCGTCAGTATTTTTATAAATTTACCAAGATTAAAAATTAGAATTTTTATCTAAAATATTAGATATTTATAATCATCATTTGACATATATTTGAAAATAGTATACACCCCACAGATATTAATAAATTATTAAGTAAATGACAAATATTGAAAATTTTAATGAAGTTAAAAACGAAATTAAGGATAAACTTGAAGAATTAAATTATTATTTGGAGAGAATTGATTCTAAAGAAAATGGTTTCCCAAATGGCCGTTCATATGCAGATGTATTCAAATTAATGGATGAATATTATGAATTGTCAAATAATGATAAAAACTTTAAATATCAACTTTCAAGATTCCGTGTACAATCTAGGAATCTCATGCAAAAAGCTCTTAATGATACTAATATTAGTTCAAATGCACTAAAGGAATTGTCCACCGGAATACTAGATAGTAAAGCATTAAGCTCTAATGACTGGTCTGTTAATTCTTGTGGGAATAATTTGGCGACAATATGTTGTAATAATTTAAGAGGATTAGAGTTAAAAGATGGATTATATATAATAAATAAAATTACTAATATTATAAGTGATAAAAATAAGGAAAATTCATTCAATTGCAGTGAAGATCATTTTAAGATATCTCAATTAAGAAGATTATATAATTCTATAAAATATTATTTTATTAAGGAAAAAATTAATTGTGAAAAATTGAATGAAATAGAAAGTAAATATATTATTGAAAGTGATAAAGATGATAATGGAAAATTTAATTATTTTCATATAGATAGTAAAAATAAAGATTTAGAAAATTTAAGAAATTTATGTTTAGAATCATCGGAATTATTAAATAAAAGTGTAGAAATAGAGCCAGCTGTAGAAAAACAAGCTAATAATTATGAAAGTGCTGTTTTAAAATCTCCAACAAGTTCAGTTAGTGTAGTTCAAGCAGCTTGTATATCTTGTAATGAAGATAATAAAGGAGCTTCTGAAATAAAAGAGGTTATTAAAAAAACAGATAATAAAGTTAAAGAAAATCAAAAGCCAAATTTCTTGAAAAGATTTACAAGACTTTTCAAAAGTACTAAACAAAATAACGAAAGAAATAAAAATGACAATATTCCAACAGTTTTATCTCCAAGTTTAGCAATCAGTGGAATTTGTAATTGTAGATAATTTTAATTAAAGAATAAATAACAATAGTTGATTAAGTTTTTAATATAAATTGACTTACAAATATATAGCGTTGGATTATCAAATCCAACGCTATTTTGTTTATGGATTTATAACTTTTATTAAATGTTTAATTTCTACTTTAAAACCATTTAGATTTTAGAATTTTTAAAAATAAATTTTATAATATAAAATAAAAAAGCCCATCGGAAAATGACGGGCTTTTTAAATGAAATAAAATTATTTATATTCCATTATCATCAATGACTTCTTGAGGCTTCTCTTCAACAACATCTTGATTTGAAGAATTTTTCTTGATTTTATCAATCAATAAACCTGTTCCAGCAGGAATTAATCTTCCGAGAATAATATTTTCTTTTAATCCTTTTAATCTATCAACCCTTCCTTGAACAGCAGAATCAGTTAAGACTCTAGTTGTTTCTTGGAATGAAGCCGCAGAAATAAACGATTTAGTTTGTAAAGATGCTCTCGTTAATCCAAGCAAAACTGGCTGAACTTTTGCAGGAGTTAGCCCATCCTTTTCTGTTTTTTTATTTATAATTTCTAAATCATCTTTATCTAGATGTTCGCCAGAAATTAAAGAAGTTTCACCAGGTTCAACAACTTCAACTTTCTTCAACATCATACTAAGAATAACTTCAATATGTTTATCAGCAATTGAAATACCTTGCAATTCATATACTTTTTCAATTTCTCTTGTCATATAATCAGCAAATTTTTCAATTCCTAATATTCTTAATATGTCATGAGGAACTGGACTTCCGTCAATTAATACATCAGCTTTTTTAACTTTATCTCCATCATTAACAAATAAGTATTTACCTTTAGGAATTATATATTCAACAGGTTCTATAGTCTTATCATCTGGAATAATTGTTATTCTTCTCTTCAATTTATAATCATTATCAATTTTAACAGTTCCATCAACTTCAGCCATTATTGAATAGTTCTTTGGTTTTCTAGCTTCAAATAATTCAGCTACTCTTGGCAAACCTCCAGTAATATCTCTATTTCTTGAAGATTCTCTAGGAATTTTTGCTAGAATATCACCGGCAATAACTTCATCACCATTATTAACATTTAATATAGTTCCGAAAATTAAATCATAATCAATTGTTTCCTTTCCGCTTTTAACAACTAAAGCTGGTCTCAATTTTGCCTTATTATTTTGTTGTTTCCAATCTATAACAGTTTTTGTTGATACAGATGTATCTTCATCAATCCTTTCTTTTAAAGAAACATTATCAAATAAATCCCTATATTCAACATTTCCTGATTCAGTAGTAATTATAGGAATATTATATGGATCCCATTCAGCTATTAAATCACCCTTTTTAACTAAATCACCATTTTCATGATAAATTTTCGCACCATAAGGTATAACAAATGTAGACAAAATATTATTTTTCTCATTAACAAGTACATAACTGAAATTTCTTGAAAGAACAATATTATCACCGTCTCTATTCTTCAAAACTTTATAGTTCTTTATAGTAACTTTTCCGTCATCAGATGCAGAAATTGAAGATTCAGCAGCAACACCACCAGCACTGGCAACGTGTTTAGTATTCATTGTTAATTGAGTTCCTGGTTCACCAACAGCTTGTGCGGCAACCACACCAACTGCTTCTCCAACACTAACTAAAATACCAGTTGTTAAATCTCTACCATAACACTTAGCACAAATACCATTTTTACATTTACAAGTCAATGGCGATCTAACTTTAACAACTTTAATACCTTTATTGTCAATAAGCTTAGCTAACTTTTCATCAATTAAAGTACCAGTTTTAATTAGAACTTTATTTGTATTTAAATCAATAACATCATCAGCTAAAACTCTTCCTAAAGTTCTTTCCGATAAAGATGTTACAACTTTTCCATTTTCAATCTTTGCTTCAAGATAAATACCGTCATTAGTACCACAATCATCTTCAGTAACTATACAATCTTGTGCAACATCAACCAATCTTCTCGTTAAATAACCTGCATTGGCAGTTCTTAAAGCAGTATCAACAAGTCCTTTTCTACCCATGTTCGCAGAAATAAAATATTCAAGAATATTTAAACCTTCTTTAAAATTAGACAAAATAGGAGTTTCAATAATACCACCAGAAGCCTTAGTCATTAATCCTCTCATGGCACATAATTGTTGTAATTGTGATTCTGAACCTCTTGAGCCAGATTCAACCATCATATATAATGAATTTCTCTTAGTTGGACTTTTGTCTTTAGAAATAATTTTGATCATGTCCTTTTTCAATCCTTCAGAACACTTTGTCCATTCATCAATTACTTTGTTATATCTTTCACCATTAGTAATTAAACCTTCATTATATTGCTTCTCAATTTCTTGAACATTCTTTTTAGCATTAGCAATTTTTCCCTCTTTAGTATCAGGAATAATCATATCATCTTTACCAACCGAAATACCAGATTTACAAGATTCTTTGAAACCAATCTCCATCATTTTATCACCGAAAATACAAGTATCCTTTTGATTAGAATTTCTATATACATAATCCAAAAGTTTTCTCATATCCTTCTTAAACAAAACTTTATTGAATATTGATAAAGCTTCTTCTTTTTTACATGAATCAGGCAATATATCATATATTCTAACTCTTCCTGGAGTAGTAACAGCTTTCTTATAATCAAAAGTTCCATCTTCATTTATTAATTTAAACCTGTATAAAATCCAATCATGGTTAGTAATTCTACCATTAAATAGAGCATATTCCATCTCTTCTATACTAGATATAAATACTGGATTATCTTTAAATCTATCATCTTCCATACTTATATAATATAAACCAAACATCATATCCTCATCAGGTGCAATAATTGGTTTACCGTTTTGTGGAGACAAAATATTGTTTGTTGACATCATTAAAACTCTAGCTTCAATCTGTGCCTCAATTGACAAAGGAATATGAACGGCCATTTGGTCACCATCAAAATCGGCATTAAAAGCTTTACATACTAATGGGTGTAATTGAATAGCATTGCCTTCAATCAAAATTGGTTCAAAAGCTTGAATTGACAATCTATGCAAAGTTGGGGCTCTGTTCAAAAGAACTGGATGTCCTTTAATAACTTCATCAAGAATATCCCAAACTTCTGGTAACTCAGCTTCAACCATTCTCTTTGAATTCTTTATAGAATTTGATAATCCATATAATTCAAGTTTAGAAAAAATAAATGGTTTAAATAATTCAATAGCCATTTTTTTAGGCAATCCACATTGTTGTAATCTTAATTCAGGTCCGACAACAATAACTGATCTTCCAGAATAATCAACCCTTTTACCTAATAAGTTTTGTCTAAATCTTCCTTGTTTACCCTTTAAAGTATCACTTAAAGATTTGAAAGGTCTCTTATTGGCAGCCTTTACAATATTTCCACTCTTTCCATTATCCAAC
>Ga0172378_10003774_pt1 | contig 14256 bp, 9 predicted proteins | sample GrowelOW332metaG_FD_119755 | JGI IMG/M metagenome (GOLD analysis project Ga0172378, IMG submission 119755) | Groundwater microbial communities from an aquifer near a municipal landfill in Southern Ontario, Canada - Pumphouse #3_1 metaG | ecosystem: Environmental > Aquatic > Deep subsurface >... | reverse complement strand
GATACTGAAGAATATCGTGTTTTACATTTTGTCAAGGGCGATATTATGATGAACTCTTATATAAAAAAGAGTGCATCAAATTGTGAAACATTTCTAACGCTAATTACAACTGGCAAGATACCAAAGTCTTTATCTTATGAAGGTATTTTACAAGCATGCATGAAAAACTTTGAAATTAACGATGTCAACCCCGGTGTGCCTTCGGTTACTTTACAATTAATTATTTCGGAAATGTGTAGATATCGTAAAGACCCTGCCATTCCATTTAGAAAGATTGCTGGTAGGGGGAATGCTGATATGCATGATTATAAAGCTGCAAACATGAATGAAGTTTCTGCATACTCTTCAGTTATGTCAGCATTAACATTTGAAAGATTCTCTGATAAATTGGCTTCTTCTTTATATATGACAAAAACTGGGGCTGCACAAACTAAGTCCCCTATCGAAAAGATAATCTCGTATTAATGTGTATTACCCTTATATCAACTATATTAAACAAGAATTTAATGTAGTTAGAACCCAGGCAATTTTGTATTATAAACTTTTATTAAGGAGGTTAAAAATATGCCTAGAACTTCTCAGATTGTACCTGAGCACAGCTATCCGCATCAGATGGTAGTTATTAATGATAATACTGAAGTATCTGCCACTCTTGCTAGCGACTCTGGTAGTACTAGAATGTTATTTGTTTTTGCATCCCCCAAGGGCCGTGATAATCAGATGATCTCTATCAGTGATGGTCTTGCTGGTTTTATTAAAGAATACGGTCGGGGTCCTTTCAGCCTGTATGGTCAACCCTATATGAATGCATATGCATCTGCTGCATCCGGAGCGGCTATTCTGCAATGTCTCCGTGTAACAGCAACTGATGCTAAGTATGCAGTCGTTAACGTGGTAGCACAGTATAAGGTCGATGCGACTACTAAGGCCATGACTGTTCGCTTCGTTGGCGTTCCTATGACAACTCCTATTTCTGATCTCGATACTATCGACTCTTTCGTTCCACCTGCAACTGCACTAATTGGCGAGGAGACTTACCAGCAAGTTAAGTTATTTACTGTAGCATATCTTGGTAGAGGTGCTTATGGCAATAATGTTCGCTTCCGTATTTCCAACTACACTGCTGGCGATAAGGAAAATGACTATAAAAACTATAAGTTTGAAACTTATATCAATGATACTGCTTTAACTAAGCAAGAAGAGTATCAGGTTTGCTTCAATGAAGATGCTATCTATTCAGGTGTAAGCCTGTTCTCCGATGGCGTCATTGATGATCCTTCCTCTGGCTCTGACATTATTAAGATTTCTACTAACATGGCTGGCTTTGAAGCTATTGTTAATGCTTATAATACGGCTAATACTGCCTCTACTTATACTCTTGATGATTTCGACATTCTGTTGGGAATCGATAAGTATACTCAGACAGCTATTACTAATTATATCATTGACACTACTGCAGAAGATGTCATCGTGTTGAATTCTTTAGCTGGCGTTCCTCTGCAAAGCGGTAATGATGGTGCTTTTGCTGCATCTGCTTCTGCTGAAAGTCGTAAGACTGCTATGGAAGCTGCCTATATGGCTGCATTCAATGGTGAAACTACTGAGGATATTAAGTCCAAGAATAAGTTCCCCTGTAGTATTATTCTGGATGCCAATTTCCCTGTTAATGTCAAACTGGCTATTGCGGCTCTTGCTAACACCCGTACTGACTGCGTATCTATCGTGGATTGTGGTACTGGCGTTACTACTAAGGCTGCTATTAAGCCTTATATTACTACTAACCTTGCGTCTAACCTTGTCACACGTGTACAGGCTATCGATGCATATTCTGGTAAGGTTAAGGATCCCTATAATGGAAAGATTGTTACTGTAACTGGTACTTATTGGCTCGCTTCTGCATATCCTCAGAATTTTGCAGTGAATGGCGCCAAGCATGTTCCTCTGGCAGGCAATAATCTCGGTATTATTACTGGTTTCATTCCTAACACGATTTATCCTGTATTCGATGAGGACATTGATAGCACAGGTATGGATGAACTGGCTAATATGAAAGTAAACTTCGCTAAACTTAATGTAAACCAAGATGTTGTACGTGCTACTCAGACTACTTGCCAAGCTAAGCAAACAACTTTATCTGAGCTTAATAACGTATTTATCCTGCTAGACATTAAGCGCGACTGCGAAAAAGTTTGCACAAAATTTGAATTTAACTTCTCTGAAGCTAGCGATATCGCACGCTTCAATACGGTTGTTAAGACTACTCTCGGTAGTTATGCTGATGCTCAGGTTCGTTCTATCGAAGCTCACTTTGATAAGAACTCTTGGGAAGCAGAACGCGGTATCCTGCATCTCTATGTTGCGTTCGTTCATAAGGATCTGGTTAAGACTAGCATTATCGAAATCGATGTTAATCGTAGCTAATTTTAGCTAGGTATTAACTTTATGACGACATTAATTCTAAATTTAATATAAGGAGGTTAAAAGTTTATGGCTGACGCTAAGACTATTCAGACAGGCGCTAAGACGAATAGCAAGAGTTTCAAGGACTTTAGCTATTTCCTCGGTGGCGTTGATGTAACTGATCAAAATTTGGATAAATTTACCCCATATATTCAGGGTGTTTCCCGCATCTTTGTGCATAAACTCCCTGTATTTATGGATATCATGTTTCATGATAAGAGCACTGCTTTCAAGACGTTTATTGAAGCTGGCTATACTCGTATTGATGGTATTGGCGATATTTCCGTTGAGTTCGTTGATTTTGAGGGTGGTTTTGCTGGACAGAAGTTCTCCAATGTCTCTCTTGCTCGCGATGATACGGATACTGTCACTATTTCCTGCTACGAGTTAACAGGATCTCCTCTTCGTGAGTACCTCGATACTTGGGTTACCGGCGTTCGTGATCTACGTAGCGGCATTGCTCATTATCATGGGGCTATCAAGCAAGGTGTCACTTATGGCGAAATCAATCATACCGCTGAATTCATCTATACGACAATGGATCCAACTGGCTTAGAACTTGAGTATTCTTGCATGCTGGCACATTGCTTCCCCACTAAGGTTTCTAAATCTCACCTGAATTATGAGAAGGGCAACAGAGATAATGTCTTAATGGATTTGGAATTCCGTACTACAAAGTATGAATCTCCTGCTATTAATGACGTTGGCAAATGGTACCTGGATGCATCTCAGGTCGAGTACAATTATCTGAACTTTAGTCCTAATATCACTAAGGATCAGGTCGCAACCAATGCTATTGCTTATGGCAATGGTTCTGGCAACGCTTAATTATTAAAAAATACTACCTAGAGTTTAACTCTAGGTAGTATTTTTATTTATTATAAATCGGTATCACTAATATCATCTGTCGATGAACTATTCTCTTCATCTTTTTTATTTTTCATAGCATCTTGGGATGCTGCTAAAATAGCTTGCTTATAAATTTCATCTACACCATCCCAATCAAAGAATGGAGCATTTTTAATTACAAGATCTTTAACCATCTTGTCTTTAACTTTTGACATAGTCGGATCATTAGCTGAGGCTTCTCCGAGCATAATGTTAGCAACATTTTGCGCAGTGCTAACGAGAGTTTGTAAAAACTCAGAATTATTAGAGTTAACAAGCACCTTAGGCCTCGGTAACTTAAAAGCAAAAGAATTTAAAGCTTTTTTCTTCAAATCGACAGACATTTGACTATTTTGAATTAATACCCGATATAAATCTGTAGTAGATTCTTCTAAATCAGATTGTAAAGAAGATACTCTGCCTGCAAATTTAATATTAGCAGATACAATTTGTTTGGCGAAATCAGCTTGATTGATATACTCCATGATAACACTAGGAACACCAGTGCCTAGAATAGCCATCTGTTCGAGCTTATTCTCGAAGTCGGTATTCATATCTATGTTTTGGCCTTCCTGTGTTTCAAACTCAACTAATTTATCGCCATTGCGCGCTCTAGGCAATTGTATATTACTATTTCGAGTAAATTTACTAAATACTAAATTCGTTGATAGTAAATCATTAAAAGTAATATTTGATTCTTGTAACATTCGAGTTACTCTTTGTAACTGATTAGAACTATTTACATCAATAGCTCCTTTATATACATGCGCAATAGTTTTATTGCCACTCTTATTCATGTAATTAAGTAGCTTGCAAATAATTAGTGATAGTAATAATTTAGCAGGAAACAGAGCATCCGCTAAAATGGATTCGCCATTACCATTCTCATCTTCATTGATAATAAATGGAATGATATATTTAGCAGGAATAAACTGAATGCGATAATCATTCTGCACTAAACCATTGGCAATAATGCAATCGGCAATCATATTTTTAAAATCAGCATTTTTCTCTGCAAAAGCCGGACTAAATTTTTCCATAATTCCGTCAGAAATAGTCTGCACTATTTCATTAATAGCAGATTCTTTTTTTTGCTCTGTCAAATTAGTTGCATTAAAGATAGAACTGGTCATGGCCATCATGCCATTAGAACCACTTGTAGTACTCTTCTTTTTAGAAACTGGTAAAATATGATAATAGCCTACTACAGTATTAAAGATTTTTACTGGAATAATATTTTTCGAATCAATATACTTGACATAGGTATCAGTAATTTTATCGTATTTTCCTTTAGGGCCAATATTACTGTTATCACTTATTCCTACAGTACCATCTGGGATATATGAAGAATCTTTTAAATCCTCATTGCTAGAAAAAGCCTTGCGATAACTCTGTAAAGTATCTGCAGCCTCTAATGCATCATACAGCACATCGATTTTATCGATAATTATTTTAGGAAATTCCGCATGCAAAGAGTCCTTAATTTCTGTAAGTCCATTTTTGCTAATAGATTTTTCTGTCTCTAATGTACTTTCCAGGCATTGCGAAGCTTTTGCAAATAAAGATTCTGTAATATCATCGCAGTATCCTTCAGTGACTTTACTGTTTAAATTAAAATCTTTATTTTGTCCCTTATTAAGTCCTCTTACATTGGGAGAGGACGCTCCAAAATAATGATCTATTCCACCATTATTCTTTATTTCATCATATTGTGCATATAACTCACTATAAGGAATAGCATATACATAAAAACTTCCAGTTACTAAAGTCTTTTTATATACTATATTTTTTAACTTTTGCTGAAGTTTATAATCTTTTTCCATACGCGTGATTTCATTCATAATTTGTTCTTTTTCTTCTGTAGAAACTGAACTAGATAATGAAATATTTCGAGAAATTGTAGATGACACATCATCAGAAGATACAATTGAATCGAGGGTAGTTTTTACTGCCTCTCCGATAGATGGAATAAATTTAGAGATAAACTTCAGATCAGACATTTCAATATACTTATTCTTATAAACGTCCTGAAAATATCCAAAAATATCCCCTATATTTTGAGTAAAAATATCACTAGTATCAACAGATGCTGGATTCTTATTGGCTGATCTTTGGTCTGGTTTTAATGATGCTATGAAATCTACAACATTACCTCCAGATATACCTTTAGCAATATCAAATTCTCGATTTATAACAGATTGAAATTTCAGATCCTTTTTAGACAACATGTCTTTATCAGCATATGACGTATCAATTGAAGTTAGAATCTTTTTAGAAAGTTTATCAAAGGCCGTAATTTTTTGAGTGTTTGAATCAGCCTTTGGATTATTTTGTTTAGTCATTTTTTAGCCTCCAATCATTGTATAATTAACCAATTAAAGGATTTGTTTTGGCTAATACACAATTATGAAGATAAAAAAAGACGTATCTATATTAGATACGTCTTTTTATTTAAATTGTGATGAAAGCGCCGAGAGTATATATTGTAATATATTCTGATTGCTCTTTAAATATTGCATAGAACTTTTGTGGAATATCGCTATCTATTTTATCTAAGATTGCATAACTCAATTGATCTGTTTTCTTAAGAGTTGGAAATAGATTCCGAGTAATAGTCATAGATCTAAGCCCATCATTAATTATAATTGGCTCATTATCAACTAGCATTTTAACTGTGTCTTGAGATGTTGCCACGTAATTTGTGTCTTTTGTAAATAGAATATCTGCGTGATTATAAAATTTAGGAGTGATTGTCTCAATTATATGCTGAGCGTATATAGCTGGATCAATTGCTCCGGAATTATTTTCAGAAATAAATTTTGATAGTTTAATATCAGAAGCATGTTCCTTGCCTTCTGTGACTTCAGAATTATCAGATAAGATAACATGATCTAGTGTTTCATTATATTGTAGTTTTGATTTCTTCGCTAACTTAGTAAAATTAAATAATTCATTTGGCAATATAGATAAATTATTATAGCATTCCATAATGCCATTATTAATAATGGCATACTTTTCTATATATGGAATGAGAGAATGTATTTCTATCATACCGTTATATACAACATATACATCAGCGATTTCTTTCATTTTCTGATTAATCGCTTTTAATATGTTATATTCCAAAAGATATTTAGGTGTATCCTTTTTAGGCATCGTACTAATTCCTTTCTAATTAACTTAATGAAAAAGCTTTACTATCTTCTAATAAAGACGATATCTCTGGTAAATCCAAAAATAAATGCCCGAAATCTAGAATATCATTCTGTGAATAAACTTCTAGCATTAGATTTGATATGTCTAATTTATATTCGTCTTTTTCTTTACCAGCAAAGATGAAGTTTTTAAATATTGGAATATTCATATTTGGGGCGTCATCCAAGAATACTTTACCTACTAAAGTATCATTTGATGCGTCCATTATTATAATACCGGTTGGATACTCTGATTATTCATATAGATACGCTACTATCTATACAGTTCTTAAAAGAACTTCCCTATATCACTATAGGATACTAGACTATATCATCGTCCATTATATACTAAAGTATACAAATGGGTCCCTTATTTCGTTATCGCTTGATAACTACTCTACTCACTATACAATAGTTTTCGATAGTCGTTGAACGCTTAACTTAATATAAGTTAATTCGCTGCGTGATTTTCTTTATTCTAATCCTTTTTACTTTACCTAGATTAATTACTTCTAGCCATTATAATATTACTATTATAATTTAGTAGATTAGACTTAACAAGAAGTTCCCGCAATTAAAGAGATTGCAAATGTATGTTACCACGCAAACGTCCAAATCTCCAGACGTGATATCTTCATCAATTACGTTATCGTGAATATATTTAGCAGGTTTATTAAATAATTTAAAGCCTGATGGAGACATATGAGGGGGATTCATTACAAAAGCTCCTTGGAATTTTTCTTCCTTTTTCTCTCCATCCACAGAATCATCCGGATTTTCTGAAATGTCGTATGTATCAGGGTCAACATCATTATCAGGGTCGACGTCTTCATTCGATACATCATTTGCATCATCTAGCAATGCTTTATAATTAAGATAACTATTTGGATATAGTTTATTTTTATTACTTCCTACGACATATCCCCCTCTAAGATTAAATACAAACATTTTTACAGAATTTTCTAGAATCTTAGTTGAAGTAAAGATTTCGTTAGGAAGAACAGCATTCGCTATTATGCTCATATACATAGTAGAAGAGTCTCTAGTTTTATCATCAATGCCTACTTGTAGGCCAACATCTTTAAAGTTATACAATACAAATTTGCGGAAGTTCATATACGGGAGCATTCTAATATCTCCCTCTTCAGAATAATCTAGTTTAGTATCTTTCAATTCTTTTTGTGCAATAGCATTTAATTTTAAGCATGCTATTTTGCCTCTGGCCGATCGAACCCCAGCATAGACAACCATTTGATCTACAAAGGTTGGCATAGTATAGGTATTGCAAAGATGCTTGCGCTTATGAACCAAAGCATTAGTATCTTCTTTGAACATTACATGCCGTGATCCCCCTAAAGTTTTAAATCGAGCGTCCGCGATTATTTCGTCAGGATCTCCGCCTAAAACTTTAATTCGCTCAATCATTGAAGACATATCATATGGGCTATTCCATATGAATATAAAATCATTATCTGATGCTTTAATGATTTTAAAAAGGACTTTAAACATATTTAATTCATCATCAAAAAGTAAGATATTATAATTAAATACGCCATATGAATCATCAAAATTTTCATGTAATTCTTTTTGAAAATCAACAGTATGCGCTTCAAACTCATCTACTTGCTTATGAAATGATGCTCTTATATCCTCATATATTTTATGCTTTGGGTGATCTTCATTTGTATATGGGATATTGTCTTTCTTTAGTACTAGAGTATAACTTTGCATCCTCTCTTTATCAATGTATGTTACACAATTCATAGGAGCTTCGCCTGGCTCAGGAAAACCAGTTACTTGAAAAATATCATTTTCTGTATCTAAGAAGCCCATTGATAATTTCTTAGATCTATCATTGCCATACTCCATAATAAACTGCATGAGATAAAAATGCTCTATCTTCATATCAGCTTGAAAAATATATGGAGAATACTTAACGTCTTTTGGCTTCATATTCAGAATCTTAGATAGCGTTAAAAATCTAGTTTTGTATTTCATTTTAATTGGCGTACAGTATTTCTTCATCATAAAGTTTTTAATATAATTAAAATCTCTATATTCTGGTTTTACAACCCAAATTTCAATATCTGGATTTACAATTGTTTTTACAAATTTACGACCGGTATCCATATCTTTAAATATAATATCAATCCAGTCATCGTTCTGTTTAGTATAATCCCCCCCATTATAATAAATATTAAGGGGCATTAAATCTTTTCCTTCAAATATCGGATCTAAAAATCTCAATATTTTTCACTTCCTTTCTTAGTATTAACAAGTTGTCAATTTTGATAAATTATTCTATTTATCAATTAAATAATATATTGATATCTTTCTTATATATTATATCATATTATAAGCTTAAAAACATTCAAATAACTAAATATGCTTTATTTGAAAGGAAGATAAATATGGCGGCAAATGATTCTTTAGGAAAAAAGTTGGCCTTCCTCTCTTCAGGTTCTTTTGAAGATTCTTTAAATGACGACCCAATTCCATCTCTAGAGATTCAAATGGAAGCAAAATCGTCACTTAAGTCAAAAGATTCGGATGATGAGGAAATTATCACTAAGAAGAAAAAGAAGAAAGACAAATTTCAATCATTAATGGAAGAAAGTAATCGCTTTATTGAAGATAATTCGAGTGGCCTTGTTGATGAATTTGATAACTATCTTGATAGTAAATTTGTAGATGATGAGGACTCAGATTTAAAAAACAGCCTAATTGGACTAGGTAGAAAATATGCTAGAGAAAATAAATCTACTCCTGAATCGTCTGAGGTCTCTAAGGCTTTTAGTAAAAACGAGAAAGCACTAGATGATCTATATTCAGAAATACAAAAAGATAAAACTGATCTTCAGAAAGATATTACTTCTATGCGCGCAATGAGAACACGCAATTTCAAAGCATTATCAGACCTAGTTACAACAAAATCTGCATTGCATGGCACTGCTTTATCTACAATTAAAGAAATGGACAGTATTAAGAAAGCTCAGTTTGACATTAAGCTCAAGTCCAAGAAACCTGAAGATATTGGTAATGGCTCTGGAGATGCTTCTAAGGCTATTCAAAGTATCTTTGGCATTGGTAGAGAAAATCTTCTTGGTTCAGTTGGTGGATACGAATCTGCATCTGGAGCTATTAATGATGGAGACGAAATTCCTGTTGGTTCGTCACTGGAAGATAGTGACGAGGTTATTCAAGCTAAATATTTCAAAGATGAAAATGATCATGAATCGGATGGCGATAAATTCTTAAAATATGAAGGGCTCGGAGTCCAATACATTTTATTGATCGATGAAAATGATAATAAACAGATTATAGCGGAAGACTCAGAAGGCAATATCGTACCTGATTATCCCATGCCTACTGATCCCGATCAGTTAAATTTTGAAATTTCCGAGAGCACAGCCACAGCAGAAGATGATCTACATCGCAAATATAAAGTAAGGCATATTTAAATAAAAAAAGAAAGCTATCATAATGATAGCTTTCTTTTTATTAAACCTTATATATACTGGGGTATTTTTAACCTTCAGCAAGTTAAAATATCGGATAAAGGCTTTGCGGGTTCCTTGGACTTCTCCGATGCTGCTTTCTTGAAGGGATTGATAGTTTTATCCTTTTGGGGCGCAGAAGTCTTGGACGCCTTCTTGGACGTCTTGTAAAGGAATTTCTCCATGCGCGTCTCAGACTTCTTGGAAAAGTGCTGAGCCTTATTCAAAACCCGGTTGGTACGACTCGCTCCATACTGTTCAGCAGTATTAAGTCGAGCGGATTCTTCGACTAGAGCAGGATCAGCGTCAATGCCATCGGCAAAGTTACTTGTATAGCGAGAATCACGGCCGCAGAGCTTCTCATTCTCGTTAGTGATGAGAACAAGCTGATCCGTATTGGACAGCTTAGTGAACTTTTGGTCGACCACGATCACGCGATCGCCAAACTTACTAGAGATGCTGGAATCATTGATAGTCGCCGTTACGACCAATTTCTTGATTCCGCGCTGATCCTTAGGATTCAGCGATAGCAGTACGGTAAGGTCAGGAACCTCGCAGACAAACATTTCGCCATTTGTCGGATCAGGCGTGTAATTCTTAACGGCCATAGTACCAGTGATAGTAATCTGAGAGGGGGCAGTCTTCTTGCATTTGTTAAACATAGTAGGTCCATCCTTCCGCTCTTTCGAGCTTTAAAATTATGAAGGTTAATAGTTATTTCACTTTGCCTTCACTATAATAATATATTTCTGTATTTCTTTAATTTACCAATTTTACACACGCATGATTGAGATATACTCATTATTATCAATGATCTCTGGTGTGGTGCATATATAATTAACATTCAATTGATTAAATATTTCAGTATTGTGACTTATTAAAAATACTTGCTCACCATTAATATCATGTAATTGCTTCATTAAAATTGCAATGAATTTACTTCTATCTTTCTTATACAAAGGACCGTCAACTTCATCCAATAGCATAATATTGTATTTAAACATTGACTGTCTTACTAGTGCGAACGATAGTGCTATTGAAATAACAGATTGCTGGCCTTGAGAAGCCCTCTCAATATCATCAACCTTAACCCCATTTATACTATAAGGTATTTTAAATTCATCTTCAGTTATCTTAAATTCTAATATTTCAAGTACATCGCCAAATACATCAGAGACCATTTCGTTTAAAATATCTCGGCAATTATTTAAAAACATTTTAACCAGTACTAGAGGGATGCCTTCTTTACTAGAGACTGCATCTAAGATATATCTTAGATTTTCTTTATCTTCTAGTACCTTATCAAACTCTGCTTTTGTATACTTTAAGTCGTTGATTGTGGCTTTGATTTGCTCATTCTTTTCAGTTAATGCTTTAAGCTTAGAATGTGCATTTATTTCATCTGCTTGCAGATTTGAGATTATTGATTCGCCTTCATCAAGTTGAGACATACATGTATTTCTGTTAGACAGTTCATTATTAATAGAATCTAACTGTACTTTAATTTGATCTCTTTCTCTTTCTGTATTAGATAACTGGGATAGTTCCAAATAAATTTTATTATATGACGTTAAAGTGCTCAAACTAGTTTTTAATTCTATTTCATAAGAAGCTAAATTCACAGTAATTTCATCAATATCTTTTTCTAAAGAAGAAATCTTTTCATCAATAGAATAATCTTTAGATATATCTAAAGATTGAATTTCCGCTTTAGTCGCATTAAGATTCTCTACCAATTGATAATAATAATCTCTCTTCTTGCATAATTCCACTATCTTAGCTAATTTATCAGCATCATACCATTGTCTGCATTGTAAATTAGTTAATATTATTAAGAGACTATTAGTATTAATTGCATGCACTTGATCTAGTATATGATAGTTCTGCTTCCATAGTGTTTTTAAAGTAGCTATCTTAGAATATACGATGGGATAAGATTCCAGCTTAGATATTTTAACATCAATTACTTCTACATCCTGCAAGATTCTTTCTAATTCTGAATTGTCTGTCTTCTTGTCATTTTCAACTTTTCTTTGAATCGTTGCTGGATGCGTTTGATAATAAGGACAAGATTTAGTTGGGCAAAAAGGTGGAAAGTATAATGTGCTTGGAGCTTCATAATTTTCACTATATTTGATATTATTAATATCTCTCTGTAATTTGATTTTCTTTCCATTCAAAATATCAATATACTTTCTTGCCCAGGTGTTAACAGAACTATCAGAAGTATATAGGCGCTTAATTGTCTCAAGATCATATTGTGCTACATCATCTATTAGAATATCCATAGTTTTTAGATTACCTAATAGAGTAACTATTTGTGTAGCTCCATATGGAGATTTAAATCCTTTCAAAGAACCTTCATAGTCTTTCATTTTAAGCAATAAATCATCATATACATGGTGTAATTCTTCTATTTTATTTTTATCATTTCCAATTTTACGATGATCAACATATTTTCCAAGTTCAGACGATTTTTCTTTATATGTAGTCTCCGATTTCTCTATATTTTCATTTAATTGAGCTATATATAAATCTAATGCACCAATCTTTTTATTGACTTCTTCAAGAGATTGATCATTAGATTTTAACTCACTAATTTTTTGATTTAAAATATTCAATTGATTAAGCAGATCATTTTTTTGCTTAGTATAATAATCATATTCTTTTTTATATTGATCAAGCGTTTTACCATTTAATATGGAATCAATAGAACCCTTTGCTTTGAATATACTTTCTTTTAAATCGTCATATTCTTGATTAAGATTTAAAATATTCTCATAATTTACATCATATTCTTTTTGTATATCCTGCTCATGATTCAACCCTATATGGTTCAATTTGTTCGATAATACTGTTATCTGAGAATTAATATTCCTCATATCATCAGATAACTTTTTATACAAGAGGGTATATACTTCAGCATCTTTTAAAAGGGAAGCAATGAATGCTTTTCTTTCTGTACTCTTCATGTTAATAACATTTGAGACATTTGCTCCCAATCGAAGCAGCCTTAAAAAGTTTTGTTCTATACCCATTTCTGTCTCTATTATTAATTTAAATGAAGACTGATTTCCATTAGGATTTAATTCTATCCCATTCTTTTGAATATATGACTTTATATTATGAGTATTTTTATTCCAAGTATATTCATGCGTAATTTGATATAAAGTAGAACCATCTGCATATTCAATAATTTTCTGTCCATCTACATCAGGCAAAATGATATCATCTTGATTACGCACATCTAAAGTACCAAAAGATGCAAACGGCTGTAACGACCCTAAAATTACTGTTTTACATGAGCCCATCTTACCTATTAATACATTAATTACTTTATTAGATGCAGTAAAATCTAAATTTATTTCATATTTACCTAAGCCTGAATATATATGCGCAAAATTCTTTAAATATAATCTTAAAATTTTCATTGCTTAAATTCCTCGTTAAGACTTTTTGCTTTTTTATTTACTAAAGATTGAAATATAAATAAAATGTTAAGCATAAAAATATGTGCTCCTTTTAAAAATATTTTTATTTCTTATTAAAATAATATATTAGTGTAAAGTTTTTTAAAGATTAGCATAATATAAAAAAGAATAGATATATATCTATTCTTCTTTTATAGCGTTTTTGTTTATAATAATATGCATAATTGCATATTATGAGGTTTTTCATTTTCATATTTTAGAATATATAAAGTGCTAATTTTGGTTTGCAGATTCTTTTTAATATAAATGTGCATATTATTTACATTGGTTTAGCACTAATAAGTAAACGTAACAAAGTTTTAATATATAGTAGAAATAAAATATGGTCTACTACAATTAATTATATTTTTAAGAGGAGGCTTTATGTACCTTTTAAATAATAGATATGGCGCAATAAATAATGTAAAAGGCACTATTGATAAATTAGCTGGTTACTCAATGGGCTATGTAACAGTTGGTACTAATGGTACTATACTTACTAGTACTGATGGAATTACATGGACTAGTAGAATTAGTGGTACTGGTGATGGTTTATATAGCATTACGTATGGCAATGGATTATATGTAGCAGTAGGAGCTTATGGCGATATATTTACTAGTATTGATGGTACTACATGGATCATTAGATCTAGTGGCCCTAGTAATACTTTATTTGGCATTACGTATGCTAATAATTTATATGTAGCAGTAGGTGCTAATGGTACTATACTTACTAGTTCTGATGGT
>Ga0172378_10003773_pt1 | contig 14256 bp, 9 predicted proteins | sample GrowelOW332metaG_FD_119755 | JGI IMG/M metagenome (GOLD analysis project Ga0172378, IMG submission 119755) | Groundwater microbial communities from an aquifer near a municipal landfill in Southern Ontario, Canada - Pumphouse #3_1 metaG | ecosystem: Environmental > Aquatic > Deep subsurface >... | reverse complement strand
TAAAATTACTCTTTCTTATTAATTCATTATGTCAAAAAAAGTAGCTTTTTATACATTAGGTTGTAAATTAAATTTTTCTGAAACTGCCGCATATTCTAAAGATTTCGAGCAGAACGGTTATGAAATAGTCCCTCATTCTCAGAAGGCTGATATTTATGTAGTAAATACTTGTACTGTGACTGAGCATGCGGATAAAAAGTGTAGAAATATCATTAGAAAATTTCATCGCCAGAATCCTGAGTCTATTATCGCTGTTACTGGCTGTTACGCTCAATTAAAGCCAAAAGAGATTTCGGATATAGATGGAGTCTGTTTTGTTTTCGGAGCACAATATAAAAAGAATGTAGTTTCTCAAGTCATAGCTTTCGACCAAGCAAAAAACACTGACGATAATAAAAGCACTAAAAGTCGAAAACCGAGCATTGCCGTAAAAAACAAAAGTCTTAAAGGTGTATATTCTTGTGATACTGAGGGTATTCAAGATGTTTTTTCTGCATATTCTTCTACAGAGCGAACTAGGGCTTTTTTGAAAGTTCAAGATGGATGCGATTATAAATGTACTTATTGTACTATTCCGTTGGCTAGGGGTGCTAGTCGCAATATTTCTATAGCTAATCTGGTTAAGGAAGCTGAAAAAATAGCTTCTGAAGGAACTAAGGAAATCGTTATTACTGGTGTTAATACGGGAGATTTTGGTCGTAGTACTGCTGAGGACTTTTTGGATTTATTAAAAGCTTTAAATGAAGTAGATGGAATTGAAAGGTTTAGAATTTCTTCTATCGAACCTAACCTTCTGAGAGAAGATATTTTGAGATGGATAGCGACTCAAAATAAGTTTATGCATCATTTTCATATTCCTTTGCAGTCCGGAAGTGATAATCTTTTAAAACTTATGAAACGCAGATATAATACTACTACTTTTAAGTCTAAAATTAATTTTATTAGATCTATTATGGATAATGTTTTCTTCGGGATTGACGTTATTGTTGGATTCCCTGGCGAGACAGATGAATTATTTCAGCAAACTTATGATTTTTTGAAAGATTTAAATCCCGCATATATTCATGTTTTCCCATATTCACGTCGTCCTAATACTCCTGCAGATTTGATGCCTAATCAGATTAGTAGCCAAACAAAGGAGGAACGTGTTCAGAGATTGATCGATCTGTCAAATATTCTTCATAAAAACTTTTATGAAATGAATGTTGGCCGTATTGAAGATGTTTTATTTGAGAATACCCAAAAGGATGAGTTGATGTTTGGCTATACTCGTAATTATATACGCGTAAAGCATAACTACGATCCAGATTTATGTGGAAAAATTATCTCTTGTACTTTATCTGAGGACAATATGTTTTTTGAATAACATTTTTATATCTATTTTGTATCTTCAGCTTGGAGTTCTTGTTTAGCTTTAAGAAGTTTCTTTTCTTCTTCTTTTTCACGTTTAGCTTTACTCATAAAGATACTATGAGCAAGTTCTTTAAAAGTATTGAATTCGTCTTGATAAGTGATACCAAGACCATTTCTTTGGGTATTGTCCAGATAGTTAGAATAATCATCAGCTGCACGCGTAAAAACAGTTAATCGCGTTTTACCCTGTTTATCAAGTTTGATTTCAGTTTCAAGGTTACCTAGAATGTTTGATGAAGATGAAGGATTTTGATTATTACCTACGTTTCCATTGATAATCACACGATTATGAAAAGCTTGATACGATAATGCTACATCAAACATTCCCTCATTACCATATTGCCCTGGTTGATAATTTAATCCCAAATCTAACGGAATATCTAATTGCCTAAATATATTATTTATCTGATTAGATATAATACCTCCAGCATTAGAATATATTAAAGTTGAATTATTTACGATACCAGACTGTTCATCCGGCACGAAATTTCCGGAAACTAATAAAGCAATAAACTGTTTTTGTACCTTCTCTTCTGTACTTAGCGCACTCTTAACTCGTCCTTGTATCATTGGGTCTAAATCAGGAATATCTATTTTAAATGATATTTGAGGTTCTGAAATTTTACCTTGTAACAACATCTGACAATCAACATCTCTTCTAGTAGAAACTGCAGTTGTATCACCAGTTAATATACCAATACTGGCCTTAGTGTTATATAAAGCAGTTAAATCGATTTTAGCATTTTGAAGATCTCCATTAAAAGATATATTACTCCCTTGTTTTACTTGAAAGTCTCTAGCTACTACTCCTAAGAAAACTGCCTTGTAGCTTCCTTCATCTATTGTATAATCTCCATGAAGATCATAGATATTTTTCGAAGGATCTATATTTAGGAATAAACTACCCTCTCCAACACTCTTGACTATATCACCAGTAGCTTCATTTATTTCGACATACAGCACTGCGTCAGGATTAATCTTAGCTCTAAGATTTAATTTAACATTTGAATTTTTACTTTTTTCTTCTATTTGTTTTTGAAAACCTTTCTCGAAATAATCTACAGTAGAAATGTCTTTTTTACCTTCTGTAAACGTTAAAAGTTTACTTTCAGATGCCGACATAGAAGATGACAGAGGTATATGTACAACAGTTTTATTATCAGTAGCTACATCAATATTTAACAATAGATTAGTCAATGGTCCTTTAATATTTACATCTCCACTAGCGAATGCATTACCATAGAAATTAGATTCAGAATAACTACTCTTTGTATCTAAAAGCTCTAAGTTATTGAATTTTATTTTGGTATTAAATTCTATATTTTTAAAAAAATTATAATTTATACCTCCACTTATAATAGCCTTATTACCGTATTTATCACTTAAAGTTAAATCTTTAAATATGACTCCTTCTTTATGAAGATCCACAGGACCATCAAGAGTATAAGATACATTATTGACTTTTGGAGTAAAACGATAATTATTAAATCTTGTATCCTGACTCTCTAAATTTAAGTTATTTGGTATCCCATTTAAAACTATTTTTCCAGAAAGAGTTCCTGAAATATTAGTTATATATTTTGATACGAAAGGCTCTATATAAGTTAATGCGAAATCATTAAAAGATACGTCCATATTGATATTTTTTCCTTGAGGTCTGTAATATCCTGAAATATTTAAAGGAGAATTATTCAAATATTTATTCGTCAATAAGAGATTAAATCTTTTATTATTATTGTCCCATTTACTCATTAGTTTTATTTCACCTAATTTATTATTAAAGAGTGAAACATCTTTTCCTCCAATATCTGCCATAACCATAGGTAATCCAAATAAATCACGCATATAAATATCACCAGAAAAATGACCATACATTTTAAATTCATTTTTAAAGAAATTATTAAACAGTGCTATATCGAACTTATTTAATGATATCTTTAATACATCATTAGCATTTTTACTTAGCTGCCCATCAATAGTCAGTATTTTACCATCTGACAATAATGAGAAATCGTTTATTTTATAAAAATGATAACCATATATGAAATTAAAAGGTTGAAATATCCATTTATAACCATTGACCTTTATAAAAGATTTTTTAAAATCAAAGTTTGTAAATAAATGACCAATAGAGTCTTTACTAAAAAACAAATCTGTCAAAATATTAACTTCGTTTTTCGAATCAGATTCTTTTATACTATTAAAAGCTATTTTAATTTTACCTCCTAAAGATTTCAAATTAAGGTTATTATGGTCCATTTCGAAGGCACCTATCATAGCTTTTCCCGTTTTTACATCACATAGAATACTATCTTCTTTATTTATTAAACTAGCATCGATATCTTTTATATAATTTCCACTAATACCTATTCCTTTAGAAGATAAATTCATTTGTAAATTATCCTTTTCATCTAACACTACCATGAATCTAGATTGTTCAGCTATATATAAACTTTGTGAAAATACGGAACAAAGTTCTTTTGAATCGTAGGTATCTAATTTAAGTTTATAATTCAAGTTATTAGAAATAGAATCAGTTTTGAATATATCTCCATACTGTTTACCAAGCAATAAATATTTCATTTTAGAAATAAATAAAGCCGGAGAATTATTTCCCTCAAGTGTTAATCCGAAGAAATCAGACATAGCGTGCAGTGAATACTCACCTTGTTTTGTAAATGATGATAGATCAAGATTACCGAGATTATGTTCCCCATTTACATCATCTATTTGCAGATTGTGAATAGATACATTGCCATATAAATTTAGACTATCTAGGTAATTTACATTAACCATCACCTTCATTTTCACTACGAACTTTTTATTTTTATTATAAAAATTAAGAGCAGATAAATCGACATATGGAACATCTGCATATAGATTATATACCTTATCTTTTTTACCTTCTGAAAGAGAAAATATTCCATGTAAAAGAAAATCCAGATTAGGATCATGACCGACTATTCTACCATCAAATTTTTTATTTGAATAATTTCCTAGAGCGAAAATATTTGTATAATTATATCCATTATATCCGAATTTTTTAATTCGTAAACTATCCAGAGTAATAGATAATCCTCCATGTGACTCATCAGCTATATTAGCAGATAAGCCGGTACTCATAGTTAAATCACCAAATCGTGAATTTTCCAATATATCTTTTAAAGAAACATTTTTAGTCTGAACTATCCCTTTTAAATGTGTAATACCATTTTTCTGATGTAATGAAAAATCTTTTATACTCACATTTCCTGCATCAGAATTTACATCAGCATTAAAGATAACATTCTGATAGTCTCCATGAAATTCTCCATTCATCGTATATTTTACTTCAGGAATAATCTGATTTAAAGAAGATTTAGACGATTTATGCGAAAATAGAGTAATAACTCTTTTTACTTCAGAAAGATAGGTCGTTGAATTCTCTATATACAAATCAAAAAAAGAAGAATCTATAGAAGTTACATTGGTTAAATTAGCAGATAATCTTAACTGTGTACTATCCGACTCAGTCGCAATAACCATATTTTTACAAACAAGATGATCTAAAGGTCCTTTTACATCACCATCAAAATTTAATAATAAATTATTGTCTTTTAATCTATAAGCGAAACGACCTATAGATCTAAAATCTAATTTCGTTTTTCTAAAATTAACATTAAATGTTACATCTTTCTCAAAATTTTCAAATGCATCACTACTATCATATAACAAATCAAAATTATCAGCATTTATATATGAAAATTCATCTTGTAACTCCATATTTGTTAAGTAAATACCCTTTTTATTATAATTTATAAAAGCCTTTAAATGTTTTATCTGATATCCACACAATTCATTACATGAAAGGTTACTCATTCTGCAACTAACTTCACCATTTGTATAACGAAAATTCTTAAGTCTGATATTTAAATTAGAAATTATAGTATTATGATAATTTATACAATGATCATCTAAGACTCTTTCATTTCCATTCCTTTTAGGAGGAATAGTATCTGATAAATATTTAAATGTGAAATTTTTTACTCGAAGTTCTGCTATATCGATCTCGTTACTACTAATTTTAGTAGTATCTTTCTTCTTAGTATTTTCTTTGGCAATAAAGAGCCTAGCTAAATTAGTATCTCCTTCTCTCTCACTATACTTTTCTAAAGCGAAATAACCATTACTCAACATAACTCTTTTGAATTTAAGTTGACCTTTAAATAGGTATCTAGCTGAAATACTAGCAGAAAATTTATCAAAAGAGGCTATGGTATCACCTTCTTCAGATACTAAAGATAAATCTTCTAAAATAACTTTATTAAAAAAAACTATAAAAATCTTATCTATAGAAGCATGTCCTATAATTCTACTATCTATCTGTTTTACAGCCTGCTTAGCCAGACTCGTTTGAATACTAGGTACTTGTAAAACTATATATCCTACTATAGGTATCAGTGCTATAAAAATTAGCACGCAAAACAATATTTTTTTATAAGTTTTTATAATTTATCACATTTTATATATTACACAAAAATACTAAATAATTATAGTAAAAAGAGTGTCTTTAATAAAAAAATTGAGCACATTTAAATAAAAGTAATTACTTTTGTATTATGAGTAGTAATAAAGTTATTTTCTTAGGAACTGGCACTTCTCAAGGCATTCCTATGATAGGTTGTAATTGTAACGTATGTAGATCCTCTGATCCTAAAGATAAAAGATTAAGATCTTCAATTTATGTTGAATATGAAGGTTTAAAATTAGTAGTAGATGCAGGTCCAGATTATAGACAACAAATGCTTCGAGAAGATTTAGCTTATCTTGATGGCATCTTGCTAACTCATAAACATATAGATCATACAGGAGGACTTGACGACGTAAGAGCTTTCAATTTCTTTTTTAAAGGATCACTTCCAATTTATTGTGAAGAAAATGTTTACGAATCTTTAAAAAATCAGTTTTATTATGCTTTCGCTGAGAAAAAATATCCTGGTGCCCCAAGTTTTGATATGCATCTTATAAATGAAGAGCCATTCAAAATAAAAGGAGTAGAAATTATTCCTATTAGAGCAATGCATTACAAACTTCCAGTTCTCGGTTTCCGCTTCGGAAATTTCGCTTATTTAACAGATGTAAAATACCTTCCAGAATCAGAATTTGAAAAACTTAAAGGTCTAGATTACTTCGTAATTAATACGGTATGTCGTCCTTATCATATATCACATTTATCTTTACCAGAAGCAGTAGATATGTGTAAAAAAGTTGGAGCAAAACATAGCTATCTCACTCACCTTTCTCATGCACTTCCAAGATATAAGGATTTAAAGAAAGAAGTAGCACCTTTCAATATAGAACCAGCTTACGACGGACTAGAAATAGAATTTTAAAAGAATTATTTAAGTAAATCTTCAGCAGCTGATCGTCCAGCAAGAACTCCTGTAGAAAAAGCTATTTGAAGATTATAACCACCTGTGTCAGCATCCAAATCTATAATTTCCCCTGCAAAATATAAATGAGCTACCTTTTTAGACTCCATAGTCTTCCTAGAAATTTCATTGATAGAAACACCTCCATTAGTTATTACACAACGCTCATAGCCAACATAACCCGTAATATCGAATCTCCAATTTTTCAAAGCTAAAGGGAGTTTTTCCAAATTCATTCCTTGATTATATGATAAAAAAGGTGGAATAAGATCTCGAGGCATAAACTTCGCTAGAACTTGTTTCATAGTCCTTTCCGAAGTATTAGACACCTCGCGTTGACCAATCCTCAAATCTAATATTATTCCATTTAAACGATTTTTAAGCTGTTCAGTACTAACAGCAGGCTTCAAATCTAGAATAACATAAACTTTTTGTCCATTCGCCACACCTTTCACAGCTCGACGACTAAGTCTAAAACCAAGTGCCCCTTCAATCCCTCCATTAGTAAAAGTCATCTCTCCAAATTCAGACTGTTCCATCTCCTCATTAACATACAAATCCATCCTTATATTTCGCAGACTAATATTAAAAAATTCGCTACTATATTTTTTAGGCTTCAAAGCTGTTAGCGAGGGCAATGTCGAAATCACCTTGTGGCCAAGTTCCTTAGCAAATTTATACCCATCACCCGTAGAACCAGTTAGAGGGTATGACAATCCTCCTGTGGCGACGACTAACGCTTTAGCTGTATATACAGCTAAAGCAAGATGGCGTCCAATTTTATCACTTGTAGAATCAATACAGGATACACTAAAACAACTTCCATTAGATTCAACAGAAGCACCATTGCCGTTATTAACAGTTATAGAAGATACAGATGAATTATAACGAATATCTACCTGCAAACTACGTAATCTCCTCAGAAGTGTATCAAGAACATCTCTGCTTTTCTCTGAAGCAGGATAAGCGCGATTACCACGCTGTACCTCTGTAGGCATACCTGATTTTTCGAAAAAATCAAGCGTATCTTGGTTCGAAAAATTATAAAAAGCAGGTTTCAAAAAAGACGCATTATTATAAACATGAAGAGAAAATTCAGGCCATGGATTCATATTAGTCATATTACATCTTCCTTTACCGGTAATCAATAATTTTGATCCACAATTAGGACGTTTTTCTAGCAATATAACCTTTTTACCTGCCTCTGCAGCAGTAATAGCAGCCATCATCCCTGAGGCTCCTCCTCCAATTATTAAAATATCTGTATTATTCACTTCGCAAAGATAGAATTTATTATTATATTTGCACTTCATTTTTGATGCCTCTTTAGCTCAGCTGGTAGAGCAGCTCATTCGTAATGAGCAGGTCGTCGGTTCAAGTCCGATGAGAGGCTCTCTTTTTATCTTTAGAATTATAGTCTAATTATCATGTCTAAGACAAATAAACAATCTAGTAATAAAGCAGATAAAACCAATGTAATGAGACTGTTAGAACAGTTTGATTATCAATATATTGAGCACACATTTGATAGTAATATTACAGATGGAATGCAGGTAGCCAAATCACTAGGAGAAAATCCAGATCAAGTATTCAAAACTTTAGTTACTGTGGCAAATACTAAAGAATATTTTGTGTTCGTCATTCCTGTTAATTCTCAATTAAACCTAAGAAAAGCTGCTACAGCAGCAGGTGTCAAAAGCATACAAATGCTAAAACAGAAAGATTTACTACCATTAACTGGATACGTTCATGGTGGTTGCTCCCCTATTGGCATGAAAAAAACTTTTCCAACTATAATAGAAGAATTAGCAGAATTATCTGAAACTATAACGTTCAGTGGTGGTAAAAAAGGATATCAAGTAGAAATGTCACCTTCAAAACTAGTAGAATTTTTAAGCCAATTTCTAAAAGTCAAATTCGCAGACATCTGCGAATAACAACAAAATATTATTTAGTCATAACTCCTGATCCGAGCATTTCTAGAGTATTCTCTTCATACCATACAGCGAATTGACCAGCACTTATGCCGCGTTGATGTACTTGGAATACTATATACATACCATCATCACGACGATAAAGAGTAGCACGCTGAAGAGGTTGACGATATCTAACCCGAACTAAATAATCTCTAGATTCGCCTGCTTCCATAGTTAAATCTGGCCTTATCCAATGAATCTCATCAGAAGTAATATATACGGCCTTACGGAGTAGTCCAGGATGCTTATGGCCTTCACCAACATAAATGATATTATCCTTAATATTAGTTTCAATAACGAAAATAGATTCTTTATGTCCACCAATATTCAGACCTTTTCTCTGTCCAATAGTAAAAAACTGAGCTCCGAAATGCTTTCCTATAACTTTACCGTCCTGTGGTTTATACGTATAAACAGCAGTTATATCTTTCAGGGTATTATCAAGCTCCTCTCCATCTAAAGATTTTAGCTTACTCCAAATACCATTACTTAAAATAAAACCTCTTTTATCCTCAGACATATTATTCCCCTTATTTCTATCAATCACCAAATCACCATCTTTTACAGGAATATCTTTTAACTCTTCAGTTCTATCGATAACTTGATCAGTATCATCGACTCGTCCATAACCAGGATATGCTTCCAAACCATCATAAAAATCTTTGAAAATTTCCACAACCTGACCATCCTTAGCCTTCAGCTGCTGTTGTAAAAAAATAGGTAAATCTACTTTCCCAACGAAGCAAATTCCTTGGGAATCCTTCTTCTGAGCGCTTGGCAATTCAGCCTCTTGAGCTATTCTACGAACCTCAGGCTTTGTTAAATGCCCTATTGGAAACATAGCCTTAGCTAACTGACTCTGATCAAGTTGACATAAAAAATAAGTCTGGTCTTTATTTGAATCTTTACCTGCTATTATTCTATTTATAACACCATCAGAAGTAGTTTCAGTCATTTTTTGGCAATAATGTCCTGTGGCTACTACATCAGCTCCATAAGCCTCAGCACTCTTAATAAATGCATCAAATTTAATTTCGCTGTTACACAGCACATCAGGATTAGGAGTTCGTCCCTTATCATATTCGGCGAACATATAATCCACCACTCGTTTTTTGTATTCCTCTGATAAATCCACGAAATGAATAGGTATTCCGATTTTTTTAGCTACCATCTGAGCCACTTGATAATCTTCTTCCCATTCACATGCTCCATGTAAAGTTCCTTCCGTATTATGCCAATTTTGCATAAAAAGCGCGAATACATCATAACCTTGCTGCTTTAACAAGAACGCTGCTACACTTGAATCGACTCCACCAGAAAGTCCTACTGCTATTTTCATTTTATCACCTTTAATATTCAAAATATATCTTCTAAGATTTTCATATTTCAACATCCAACTTCTATGCCTTAAATATTAAAAAAGGTATATATGCATAAAATAGTGTCGACATTACTTTTATTAGAAGCTAATAAATTCTTCTTTATAGAATATAAAAAAAGGGTAAGCTGAATACATCGCACTGCTACAACCATTACACCCTTGCTACCTTCCGGTCCTGGGGGATTAAATAGGAGCTAGTCGTGTATGACTTACCCAATGCAAATATAAGAAAGAATTTCTTCTCTACAAATAATTTTTCAATTATTCTAAATTATCAAACTGGAAAGGTAAAATATCCTCCACAGAATCATACACTAAAATCTTATTAGCAGATCCTATAATAATCCTTATAGGTCTTCCTGCACGAGTCTGGGACTCTGACATCACCTGACGACATGCGCCACAAGGATAAGTTATTGAAGGCATAAGAGAACCATTTTTAGCACCCGTCAAAGCTATAGCCTCAATAATTTCATTAGGAAAATTAGCATGAGCAGAAAATATAGCTGTTCTTTCAGCACATAATCCTGAAGGATACGCTGCATTTTCCTGATTAGCACCTTTAACTACTGCACCATTACTCATTCTTACTGCAGCACCTACATTAAAATTAGAATATGGAGCATAAGAACCTTTGGTAGCCTCAACAGCTTTTGAGAATAATTCTTGATCCTTTTGATCAAGCTCTGCTATAGAATTATATTGTTTATAATTTATTACAAGTTTTTTCTCTGTCATTTTGTTTTCATTTCTATTATACAAATATACAAAATTTTATTTACGAGCAATTTACATCCTATATATGATATCCAACGATAATTTGTATATTTGTATACTAATAAATAATTACGATGAAAAATAATTTTTTATGGATAGTCGTTTTTTGTATCAACTTCGTAAGTTATCCAAATACGATAAATGCCGATAATACGAGACAACAATACATAGAACAATATAAAGAAATAGCCATAAGAAATATGAAATCTTACGGAATACCTGCTAGCATAACACTAGCTCAAGCTTGTTTTGAATCTAATAATGGAAATTCTATTTTAGCCACCAAGGGAAATAATCATTTTGGTATTAAATGTCATAATTGGTCAGGTGCTACTATTAAACAAGACGATGATAAACGTAACGAATGTTTTAGAAAATATAAAAATGCACGCGAATCTTACCAAGACCATTGTGATTTTTTAAGATACAGTCCTCGTTACGCATCACTCTTTGATATTCCTCTTTCTGATTATAAAGGATGGGCATTCGGATTAAAAGCTGCTGGTTATGCAACAGATCCAACATATCCTAATAGACTTATAGACATAATAGAAAAATATAATCTCGAACAATACGATGAAATAGTTATAGAAAAGAATAGTAAATTTCACAATATTATACCTCCTACACCTAATGATTTGACAGCTGCTCAAGTTTATACACCATTGAACAAATCCTATTTTTATAAATATAATCGTAACAGGATCCTTTATAAAATAAATCACACTATATTCATATTATCAGAAGAAGGTGACAGCTATAAAAATATAGCTAATGAGTATAATCTTTTCGTAAAAGAAATTCTACGTTTTAATGATTTAAAAGAAAATCGAGAATTACTTCCAGGTACTAAAGTATATCTTGAAATTAAACAAGCTAAAGCAGCACGCCATCTTGATTATCACATAGCTGAAAAAGGAGATACATATTATGAAATTTCTCAAAAATATGCCATAAGAATAGATAGAATCTTAAAATATAATAATTTGTCTTTTAATTCAATCCTTTATCCTGGAGATAAAATTTATCTTCGTCGTCATAAAAATGAAAAATAACAAAGCAAAAAAAAATAAAAATAATAGGTATAAGTATAAGTTAATAAAACTAATCACTTTTCTATTATTCATAATCATACTATTTCTAACTTCAAGATATATTTACATAAGAAAAGCTCCAAATGTAATAATTTCAAAAAATCAATATATTCGAATTTATCCTAATGAAACAATAGATCATTTATTAGACACATTAAAAAACAAAAAAATTTTTCGCAGTTATAAATCTTTTAGATATTTAGCTCTTCATCATAACTTAGATGACAAGTTAACTGCCGGCTGTTATCTACTAAAAAAAAATATGAATAATCAATATTTGATAAGGATGTTTTATAATGGATGGCAGACTCCTATAAATGTCATTTTTAGTGGATATTGCAGAGATCTTGGGCAAATATCAAAAAAATTAAGTAATTCATTCATGGCAGATTCAGCAGCGTTCGCATCCGCCCTTTCCGATACTCTTTTAAGCAATTCTCTAGGATTTGACAGAGCCAACTATATAGGAATGTTTATTCCTAACACATACCAATTTTACTGGACAACATCCCCTAAATCTGTGATTTTGAGATTTAATAAGGAATATAAACGCTTTTGGAATACTAAAAGGACTAACCAAGCTATAGCTTTAAATCTCTCACAGAAAGAAGTTATTACTCTAGCTTCTATTGTCATGGGAGAGAGTAATTATGTACCAGAACAACCAATAATCGCCAGTGTGTATATAAATAGACTCCGTCGTCACATGAAACTTCAAGCCGATCCCACAATTTGGCATTCCATAATTCAAAAAGATCCAAGTATAACAAGAATTCTTAATGAACATCTGGATATCGATTCTCCATATAATACATATAAATATCATGGACTTCCACCTGGTCCTATAAATACACCTAGTATCGCAGCCATAGACGCCGTACTAAGTGGTTATACATCAAATTATCTATTCTTCTGTGCTCGCCCTACATTCGATGGACAGCATAATTTCGCATCAAGTTACTCAGAACATTTAAAAAACGCTCGTCTGTACCATAAGGCACTTGACGAACGTTTAAATAATGAATAAATAATATTGTATTCTATTTATTGCATATAATACACTTAAAGTGTTCCAACTACAGATTGAGTATCTAGCATTTTAGAAGAATAATCATTCCAGTTATTAATCACTTCTATAGCTTTCTTAAACTCTTTATCCCTCCCTGAATTCATGACTTTATAGAAATCTGCATCTTCTAGCACAAGACCAGCAGTTAGAGCTTTCATATATAAGATCAAATCATCTTTAGATCTAAGTATGTCTGCAGGTACTTTTTTTATACCTTGTTTAGTAGCATAATCAATTAATCCATTGAAAAAGTCATCAGATATTTGAAAATCAGATTGGAATTGAGAATAATTTGTATATTTTTTCTTCCATGTTGTTCTATATTTATCTACATATCTATTTACAAACTCTGGAATTATCCCTTTTCGAAGCAAATTAGAATAATACATAGAATTAGCAGTAGTATCTTGAGGAACAAAAACATCAGGCATTATCCCTCCTCCTCCATATACTATTCTCTTAGTTCTTAGAGTAGTATATTTTAGTGAATCTGGAAAATGTATGCTATCTCTGTGGAAAGTCTCTCCATCAAGATATCTTTTAATAAAATCTTCATAATAATCTGAAGCATTTCCATTTTCATAAGGTCGTTGAATCACTCTTCCTGAAGGAGTATGATAACGAGCTACTGTTAATCTTATCATAGATCCATCACCTAAAGGAAACTGCTGCTGAACTAGACCTTTTCCGAAAGTTTTGCGTCCTACTATAATACCTCTATCCCAGTCTTGGATAGCACCAGAAACTATTTCAGAAGCAGATGCAGAATTACCATCCACTAATAATACTAAAGGCGTCTTTTTATAATGTCCTTTTCCATCTGATTTAATATTCATTGGTCGAGCATTTTTTCCTGTAGTATAAAGCATTAGCTCATTATTCTCAAGAAACTCATTCGATATCGACATAGCTTGGCCCAAATAACCACCACCATTGCCGCGTAAATCAATGATAATGCCTTTACTAGTATCTAAGCCATCTAATGCTGTCATCATTTCTTCATAGGTAGTAGCTGCGAATCTACTTAATTTTATATAAGCTACACCAGGTTCTGCTTGATAAGATGCTGCCAGACTTTTAATTGGAATTTTATCTCTTACTACTGTGAAGTCTAATTTTTCTCCATCTTTATATG
>Ga0172378_10003772_pt1 | contig 14256 bp, 13 predicted proteins | sample GrowelOW332metaG_FD_119755 | JGI IMG/M metagenome (GOLD analysis project Ga0172378, IMG submission 119755) | Groundwater microbial communities from an aquifer near a municipal landfill in Southern Ontario, Canada - Pumphouse #3_1 metaG | ecosystem: Environmental > Aquatic > Deep subsurface >... | reverse complement strand
GTCCCAACATTAACTACATTTATCGAATTTATAGCTCTTAACAGAAAAGTTGGCAGCACTATTAACGTCACTAGGCCAACAGGGGAATCAGACGACGCGATTAATATAATGACAGCCCATAAGTCAAAAGGACTAGAATTCGACACCGTTTATGTAGTAAATGCCGTTGACACAGTCTGGGGAGAGAGGGCTCGTAGCCGCAATCGCTTAATTAAATATCCCGAAAATCTTACAATTGCACCAGCTGGTGAAAGTGAAGACGAGCGATTAAGGCTATTTTATGTTGCTATTACTCGCGCTAGGAAACAATTATATATTAGCCATAGTCTAAGTAATGATAATAATAAAAATACACTAAAGGCTGCATTCTTGCTAGACAGTAAATGGCCAATTAAGAATATATCCTCACCAGATAACATCAAGCAAATAACAGAAGCGGCCGAGCTAGCCTGGTATCAACCATTAATCAATCCGATAACACCAAGCATGAACGAATTATTATTGCCTACATTAAAAAATTATAAATTAAGCGTAACTCATCTCCATAATTTTTTGGACGTGTCGCGCGGAGGACCGGCTATGTTCTTATTGCAGAATATTTTACGTTTTCCAAGTGCAAAAAGCCCAAACGCCGCTTTTGGCACAGCAATTCACGAAACACTACAACGGGCTCACTCACATTTATCAGCAACAGGCAAAAAACAAGCAATCGAAGATATTGTATCGAATTTTGAATCAAGCCTAAAAGACCAACACCTGGCCACTCGTGACTTCGAAATTTTTCTACAAAAGGGAAGTGATGCTTTGCGTACATTTCTAGACAATAAATATGACCAATTTACGGTATCTCAACAAACAGAACTAAGCTTTTCTAACCAACATTCAATCATAAATGACGCACATTTGACCGGTAAATTAGACCTAGTTGATATCGATAAAAAAGCTAAAAGTATAATTGTAACAGATTATAAGACAGGCAAGCCACCAATCAGCTGGACTGGCAAAACTGACTACGAAAAGATTAAATTACATAAATACAAGCAACAATTAATATTTTATAAATTACTAGTTGAAAACTCTAGGGATTTTCATGATTACAAAGTAGACCTAGGCATAATGCAGTTTATCGAGCCAAATCTATCTGGCGACATCATCTCGCTAGATAGCCCGTTTAATAGCGAAGATATTAAACGCTTCGTAAAACTGATTAATGCAGTATGGTCACATATAGCTAGCCTTGATTTACCAGATATATCCAGCTACGAACCGTCATATAAAGGAATACTAGCCTTCGAGCAAGATTTGATTGACAATACCCTGTAAATGTTGCATATAGTGAACTATTGTGTTATTATTTCTATTAAGATAAATTAAATACATTTTTATGTATTTTTTTATTAGGACATTAGAGAATTGACCTTCTACCCAAAATATACACCCAAAGGAGGTGAGGTAGATGTGGGGAGGAAATCAGACTGACGCCCGGATAAGGGCGGAAAATCAACTGAAAGCTGCCAAAGCAGCTTCAAAAGCTAATCCTAAAGATATTGCAGCATTAAAGACTGCGTATGACGCAGCCAAATATGCAGAAAACAAGGCGAAAGGAAAAGCTTAAGCAAATTAAGCTCATCCTTAAATATCTAGTCCGGCCCTTCAAACTTGAGGGGCTTTTTTATTGACACTTATACCATTCAAATGCTAATATAATTCGTGGCGAAGAACTAGCGAGGAGCTTGGCGCAGCACAACAATTTAACATTGGCATAGCTTCGCCACTACACCCCTGTACATCTATTAGATAACAGGGGTTTAATTCTTTTTTAATGAATAATATGAAACAATAGATTAATGAAAAATAACTTATGGAACAAATTACCACGACCTTTCTTTGCTATGGCACCGATGGAGGCTGTTACCGATGTCGTTTTTCGTCACGTAGTTGCAAAAGCAGCACGCCCTGATTTATTTTTTACCGAATTCGTAAATGCATCAAGCTTTTGTAGCGAAAAGGGTGTTACTAGCACTCGCGGCCGCTTATCTTTTACCGACGACGAACAACCAATTATTGCTCAAATCTGGGGTAATAAACCAAATGAATTTGCACAAATGAGTCAAGCGCTTGCCAAAAGGGGATACAAGGGCGTTGACATTAACATGGGTTGCCCCGATAAAGCGGTTGTTCGCAATAAATCAGGCAGCGCCTTAATTCGCACACCCGAAATTGCCGCGCAGTTAATTGCCGCCGCAAAAACTAGCGGTTTACCAATCAGCGTAAAGACTAGACTAGGGGACACCAAAATTGACCAATGGAACGACTGGATTACTCACATCCTTAAACAAGACATCGTCAATTTAACTATTCATTTGCGTACTAGGAAAGAAGCCAGCAAGGTTGGCGCGCATTATGAATTAATACCAGAAATCAAGAAACTACGTGATGAAATTGCTCCGCAGACAATGTTGACAATAAACGGTGATATTCGTGATCGACAGCACGGAATAGAACTAGTCGAGCAGTATGGCGTCGATGGAATAATGATTGGCCGTGGAGTATTTAGTAATCCTTTTGCATTTGAAATCAAAAAAATAGAGCACACACGCAATGAATTATTACAGCTATTGAATCTACAGCTTGATTTACACGATAAATATTCGACTGAGTTTGAACCACGCAAATTCGACCCATTAAAAAGATTTTTCAAGATATACATTCGCAGCTTTCCAGGTGCTAGCGAACTTCGTGAACAATTAATGCACACCAAAACAACCACCGAGGTTCGCGAAATACTACAGGCCGACAATGCCACGACGTAATAAATCTATTAAATATACTCAGCCGCTAATAAAAACCTGCAGCCCAAAACGCAAATTTAATAATGAAAAAGTAGCCAATGACGCAGCAGAGTATCAGATGCTAATTAAGCCAGGTTTAGAATTACGAACTTACAGATGTCATATATGCAATAAATGGCATTTAACACGTTCAAAAAAATAAATAAACTTAATCTGATAATTTAAATCAGCCAATACTACAGATGAAATATAAATAAACACCAATTAGTAATTCTTAATTCAATAGAAAATATCATTCCCAATTCTAATACTTGTCAAAGGAGCAATAACGGCGCTAGGCACATTCTTAGTTTTCACAGTTCCGTCTCCATATTGACCATATACATTACTACCCCAACAATATGCTTGATCATCTGAAGCTAGTACACAACTATGGCTATATGCAGACGATATGCTAGTAATAGTTAAGCCATTTAGAACACCAGTGTTAGATACAGCTATCGGAACAAGACTATCGATAGTTAACCCATTGCCTAATCTAGCGCTGTTATTAAAACCCCAACAATATGCTTGACCATTGAAAGCAATAGCACAAGTATAAGCACCGCCATTATCAATCGACTTAACAGTCATATTAGGTAGAGCTCCATCAGATACAGGAGATGGCACATAGCTAGTAGCTATAGAATTATTTCCAAGTTGACCTTTGTTATTATATCCCCAACAATAGGCTTTATCGTTAGAAGCAATTACACAGGTATGAGATCCTATGCCCGTAGAATCACCTCCAGCAGAAATAGACTTAATCATTAAGCCGCTTAAAGCGCCTGTATTAACTATAGCTACGGGCTTAAGACTAGTGGCTGTCAATCCATTACCTAATTCACCTTTGCTGTTAACGCCCCAACAGTATGCTTGATCAGATGCTATAACACATGAATAGTTATCCCCAGACACAATAGATTGAACAGCCAAGCCACTTAGAACACCGGTTGAAAACACTTCAATTGGAACGGAGCTTTTACCAGTAGAGCCGTTACCAAATAAATTGCCCCAACAATATACTTTGTCGTTAGAAGCAATGGCGCAAACATGAGAAGATCCAGCCGCAAGCGATTTAATGTACATACCGTCCAGAACACCATCATCAACCACCCGCACTGGCACCAAGCTGTCAATCATATCACCATTGCCAAGTTGACCAGCAAAATTATACCCCCAACAGTAAGATTGGTCGTTCGAAGCAACAGAACAAGCAAATCTATCCCCAACTGAAACTGATTTAATAGTTAACCCTGCTAATACACCAGTAGTATCTATAGCCACCGGAATAGAACTGTTTATTGTCGAGCCATTACCAAGCCCTCCAAGGCTATTATCTCCCCAACAATAAGCAATCCCATCAAAGTTAACAGCGCAAGTAGATCCGCTACCAGTAGAAACTTGCTTCCAACTGTCCGACTTATAACCTAGGCTAAAAACATTACTTGACTTTACCGTCCTGCTATATTGCCGCCAAACACTACCATCCGATGAACGCAATAAGTCAACCCTTCCATTTGCAGATATATTAGTAAAATTACCATTTGAGTCTGGCGATGGGGCAGGGACAGAGAATGAGACAACGACTTTGTCATCAGTAACCATCAAAGAACACCTAGGGTCAACTGAGTTTTCCGAACATGTGAATCCAGCTATTTGATCGCCATTACAATCAGTATTTGGCATCAAAGGTTTCGAATCAGACCATTGGGGTATACCTCCATTCGCAGCCATGCAGGATTTCGCATAAGCGACTCCGGCATCACCAGCTTCTTGTGATAATTGATTATAATATTGTGATTTTAAAGAGGTTCTAACTGCAACAGTTGACGTAACGGCCGACAACAATACAGTTAGCATAATTATCGACGATATCAAAACAGTCGGTAACGCAAATCCATCTAATTTACATCTATTCATTGTGTATAATTATAGCATAAGTTATATAGTCTAACCGATTTGTAAAACTTCACCACCCATTGCATGGCGAAAAAAACCATCATGGCTAACATACAATACTGCACCAGAATATTTAGCAAGAGCAATTTCGAGTTCTTCAACGCTAGGTAAGTCCAAATGATTAGTAGGCTCATCTAAAATTAACAACTGTGGCTCATTTGCCAACATCTTTATCAACTGAAATCTAGCTTTCTGACCACCGGACAACCTTGATACTGGAGTTTTACTATCACCCTCAGTAAATAGATAATCACTCATTAAATTACGAACTTTTGTAGATGATATAGATAAATTATTATCCAAATACATTCGCTCGATAGCAGCTTCTAACGGCAGCTCAAAATAAGTAGGTAAAATCTCTTGTTCGTAGATACCAACCCGAACATGTGGGTCAAGTGATAATTCACCAGCAAATAAAGTTGCCGTTTTATCGCCCAACAAGGCTTTAATAAGCGTGGTTTTACCAGCACCATTACGCCCACGTAACTCCAAAGCTTCACCTTCGCGCAAATCAACATTAACTCCTTCAAATAGCGGCTTATCATAGCCTAATGACACGTTGCGAGCAGTAATCAAAACATGCTTGCTACGCGACTCGTCATCTTTTAAATTCATTCGAATGTTTTTAGATTTAAATTTATCATACTGAGCTGCAACTTTATAATTAAGGTTTTCGGCAGATTCTTTATCAATCCAAAAAGTAGGCTTTTCTAAAGCTTGTAGTTCAGCCAACTCTTTACGCGAACCTTCTTCTAATCGCTTAAATTTTTGAATCGTACCTGGATTACGCGATTTTTCCTTTAATCTTTGATAGTCAATAACCTTGGACTTAAGATTAACCATCCGCTTTTCAACCATCTCAAAATCATTCATTTGCGTTCCAGTACTCACAGCATTCTGCTTTAGATAAGCACTATAATTACCCTTATAACTAACGTTACCACCATCTTTAAGCTCAACGATTCGATCAACTTCATTCAAAACATCTCGGTCATGAGTAATAACCAGCATAGCTTCATGTGCAGTCTTCATCCATTCAACATATTGAGTCTTGGCGATATAATCCATATGGTTAGTAGGTTCGTCAACGAGCGCTAGATTAGCATCACTATGCATTATCTTTACGACTTCAACTAATCGTTTTTGACCACCAGAGAGAGTAGAGAATACACGATGAGCAACTTTCGGAAGCTGAAAATTATCAAGTTCACGTTCAATCTTTTCTTCAATTTGATAGAAGCCTTTATCATCGAAACGCATCAAAGCTTGAGTATATTCATCGATTAATTTCATATTATCGCCCATAGTCTCAGGATATGTCTCGATAATACGACTAAGTTCGGTATATTCAGGTATCCCAAACAAAACATATTGTAAAACCGTAATATCACCCGTGTCATGATGCTCTTGAGCGGTCGCTACCACAACAGTTCCACGCTTAAAAATAATATCACCCGTAAAATCTTTATCAGTTCCAGCTAGAATTCCAAAAAGTGTAGATTTACCAACGCCATTACGGCCAATAACCCCTACCTTTTCACCATCATCAATACTAAATTTGACCCCGCTCATCAAGAGTTTAGGGCCGAAACTTTTTTCGGTTACAACAACGTCAGCAATCATTTTCTATTATTATATCATAACAGAGGTAATATTAACAGAGCTTACTCAAGCCATAGCCAAAAAATGTAAAATATGTACAAAGTTCAACTTATTTCTTTTGATGAACAATAACTTGAGGAAAGGCCATCTCTATGCCAGCTTCATTGAAGGCCTTTAGTAAACGACGACGGTATTCACCAGCAATTTCCCATTGCTTAGAGGGTTTAACTTTACCTATAACTTTAACGACTACAGCACTGTCCGTAAATCCATTTACACGGAGAAAAGAAATTGGCTCTTTTATATTCGATGCAAAGTCTTGATCCTTAAACATATCTTTGCCAACTTTATTCATAACTTTTTCAACATTATCAATATCACTTTTGTAATCAATTCCAACATCAATAACAACACTTGAATATTCAAAAGTAAGGTTAGTAATTACAGTCGCTTCACCATTACGAACTACGTTAAGAGCTCCATCAAGATCTCTCAATTTTGTAATGCGTAATGTAATCTCTTCGACGACACCTGAAGTACCCAACCCAATAGAGCCACCACTTAACGTTATAATATCACCAACACGATATTGATTTTCTAGTAATATAAACACACCAGCTAAATAGTCACGAATTGTAGTTTGAGCACCAAGTCCAAAGATAATACCAACAACCCCAGCGCCCGCTACGACAGATGCAACATTAAACTCAAAAACATCCAATATTGCAAGGGCGGCAACCAGCCAAATAATTATCTTTGCAACAGTATTGATCAAACCAACTAGCGTATCTTCACGCTTTTTTGCATCCGCTATAGTCTGAGATTTTTCTCGTTGAATGAAAAATTTAGTCAAATAACCAATAACCATACCGCTGAAGTAATGGAACAAAAAAGCCACCAACAATATAATTGCAATTCTAATAAAAATGTTATCAAAAAATAAACTAAAGGCTGTTCCCATGTTCTAACTGTACCACATTCGATATATTATAAATACTACTAATAAAATCAATAATGATAAGCTGTTATAATAATCATATGACAAAAAAGGCCACAAAAAGCAAACCCTCTGCTATCACGAATCGACGTGCTAAATTTGATTACGCCTTAGATGATGAATTAGTTGTAGGTGTTTCTCTTACAGGCTTAGAAACACGCGCCGCTAGGGATGGCCACGTTCAATTAAAAGGGTCGTTTGTAACTATCCGAAATAACGAATTGTGGCTTAATAATGCTAGTTTCAGCATAAAGTTAAACGAACGCGGGCAAATTGGTGCTCGCAGTATTGATACAACCCCAAAAAAACTACTTGCTAAACGTAAGCAAATTGACAGCCTCTCACAACGTAAGCAATCTGGTATGAATATAATCCCGCTAAAGATGCTAATTGGTGGCCGATACATAAAAGTCGTTATCGCCCTCGGTAAAGGCAAAAAAGATTACGACAAACGCGAAACCCTAAAACGCCGTGATCAAGAACGCGAAAGTAATCGTGCTATAAAAAACATCTAATTGTATTATAATTAAACTAATGAAACTATATTCTTGGAACGTCAACGGAATTCGCTCAGTAATCAACAAGGGTGCTTTTCAGGGGTTTATGACCAAGCATCAACCAGATATTTTATGTATACAAGAGACTAAAGCTAAGCAAGGCCAAGCTGAAGTCGATTTACCAAATTATCAAGAGTATTGGAATAGTGCTGATCGCCCCGGATATAGTGGCATAGCGATCTTTAGTAAAATCAAACCACTATCAATTATTAACGGTTTTACCGACTCAATCACCGAAAAATATAGCTTAGCTAGTGATAACTACGGCGACCCAAACAAAGAGGGTAGGGTGATCTCAGCTGAATTTGAAAAGTTCTGGGTAGTAACAGTTTATACACCAAATTCTAAAGGTGATTTGTCACGAATAGGATTACGCCATAAAAAATGGGACCCAGCCTTTTTAGAACATATTTTAGAGCTAGAGAAATCAAAGCCGGTCTTATTCTGTGGCGACTTAAATGTTGCCCATAGCGAGATTGACCTCGCCAATCCCAAGGCTAACACCGGAAAGCACGGTTTTACTAGCGAAGAACGTTCAGGCTTTGATAATTTCGTCAAAAATGGCTTTATTGACACATATCGTTCAGAATATCCAGAAAAAACTGATGCATATACCTGGTGGACGCACTGGGCGAACTCACGCGCTCGCAACGTTGGTTGGCGTATTGATTACTGGTTAGCTAGCAAATCGATCACAGATAGCGTTAAAAACGCTCAAATCCACCCCAACGTCACAGGCTCGGACCATTGCCCCGTAAGTATAGAAGTAAAAATATAAACATGAATTATCCATATTGGCACAAACAAACTCCAGAGAAACCACTTTATCCAGAGCTGGCTTGGTCAAAACCAGAGCAAAAATCAAGAGCAGGCAAATTAGGAATTATTGGCGGGAATAAGCTTAGCTTTATCAGCGTAGCCGAAAGTTACGAAACTACACTAAAACACGGAGTAGGCGAGGTTAGGGTATTGCTCCCGAGCGCATTAAAAAAATCTATTCCGGCCAGTATGACGGATGTAATCTATGGTGCATCTAACATTTCTGGTAGCTTATCCAAAGACGCTCTTACAGAAATGCAAGCGCTCGGAGCGTGGTCAACTGGAATCTTAATGATAGGTGATTCGGGCCGAAATAGCGAAACAGCTATTTTATATGAAAATTTTATACAAGATTACAAAGGTCCGCTTGTCATCACCCGCGATGCTATAGATTTAGTAAAAAATAGCGCTAACACCATAGTTGACAGACCAAACACACTATTAGTAGCGTCTTTTGCCCAACTTCAAAAACTATTTCAAGCCGTTTATTACCCAAAGGTCTTAACCTTTAGCATGCAACTAACTAACCTTGTTGAAGCGCTTCATAAATTCACAACCACATATCCTAGCAGCATCGTTGTATTCCACAGAGACACATTACTAGTTGCTAGTAGCGGAGAAGTAACCAGCACGCCATGGGCCGATCAGATGAGTATATGGCGAGGTAAGGTAGCCTCAATTAATGCCATATATTGGATCTGGAATCCAGAAAAAATACTCGAAAGCACTACGGCAAGCCTGCTAGAGCAATAAACGTGAGCGTGAGCTTGACTTTTACCTACTTTTGTGATATGTTTGACTTATTGGCTAATTATTAGCTAATGCTCATTTATAAATCAGATTATTACAGTGCATGTCTAAGACTATTAAACTTAATCAATTTTTTTATATTATATTCTCCACCCAAGAAGCAACTAATTAATTAACCTATTAATTAGGTTTGTTAATTCGTTGCTTTTTGGTAATACTCTTTAGGAATCCTGAAGATATGATTTTAAAAAGGAGAAAAAAATGAAAAGTATAGTTTTAACGCCAACAGAACTAAAGGAAATATCGTCTTTCGTAAAAGAACTATCAAAAACGTACAAGACTATCAATGTGCCTTCGCTAACAAAAAGATGCGAAGAATATTTTTATGACATAGCTGAGTATGAAATAAAAAGACTTAAGGGTGTAGAACTCATAGATAAAAAACAAGTTTTATCTATATCGTGTGGATTAATCCACGATATAGTAAAAAAAGATCAAAGCTACATAAAAGAAAATACTTGGTTATCAGAACTGTTGCGATAAAGAAGCGCTATAAAGAAGCGCTATAGTTGAGTAAGCAGTAGATATTGCTAAAATATTAATTATTTAGCAATATCCCAGCTTACCTATTTTATAGACATGCACTATTGTAACAATCTGATTTATAACCAAATAAAAAACTCTGGAATTAATATCCAGAGTTTTTTATTTATTCACTATATTTGGTGGGCAAAGGGGGACTTGAACCCCCACGTCCTTACGAACACCAGATTTTGAGTCTAGCGCGTCTACCAATTCCGCCATTCGCCCACATAGTAGTTACTACCAATATATTGTACAATAGAACCAAGTAGGAATCTACACAATAATTATGAGACCAGATGAATCAATTAGCAATCAAGGTGGGGCTGATAACACATCATCGTCACAACAAGCTGCCGCGCGCATAGTTCGCGCGCATATTGATAATATCTATAAAAATCAAAGCCCAGAACCAACTCAACAAAAACAGTCAGCCCAAATAGAAAATACAAATCCTTATCAAAAAGATCATACTGAACACATATCACCTCAGGCCGAACAATGGAAACAATATCACACCGCGTGGCAGAATTACTATCAACAATACTATGAAGGCTATTACACACACCATTTACATAAAGCTCAGCAAACATTAAAAAGCCAAGCTTCAAATTCACAAGCCATAAACAATAAAGACTATTTCGATAATCAAAAAACAATCCCGCCGGCACCAGAAGAGTCAATATCCAAAGAAGAAGCTTTATTTGACTTACGCCAAAAATTGCTAAGTAAAGTTCAAAAATCAGCCACAAAAGTCCGAAAAAGCCAACACTTTATACCAATTGCGTCTGGGCTAGCTGTTATATTACTCTTTCTCTTTTTGCAATTTAACAGAATATTAATTTCAAATGTTGTGGCATACGTCAGCCCAGGTAATATTGACCCTCAAAACATAGTAATTGATCCAAATGCAGATTTAACAGTCTCGGCAGAATCAAAACTAATCATACCCAAAATTAATATTGATGTACCTGTAATGTACGAGGTTGGCAACGACTATGATTCACAAATGACAGCAATGAGCAAAGGTGTCGCTCAATTTGCTATACCTGGAGCCAGCAGCCACCCTGGACAAATAGGAAACACCGTTATCGCAGGTCATAGTAGCAACGACCTACTTGATTCTGGCGATTACAAGTTTATATTTGCTCAACTAGACAGACTTAATACAGGTGACACTATATATGCCAACTACCAATCAAAACGATACACTTACACAGTCACTAAGAAAGAAGTAGTTAAACCAAGCGAAGTAAGCGTCCTAGTTTATCCAACAGATAAGCCAATACTAACCTTAATAACATGTACGCCCATAGGCACGTCTATTAATAGGCTATTAGTTACAGCCGAGCAAGTTAACCCATCTCCAAGCGAATCAATCGCAGCACCAATTACCACCGACACAGAGTCAAACAATTCATCTATACCAGGTAACTCACCAACTTTCCTCGAACGAATATTTGGCAGTAACGACTAGATTAAAATTATTCGAACCCGCTGAAGTTGATACCCAGACTCTAGCTTATTAATACTATACAAAAAGCGTTTATTATGGGTCAGTGTTACACTTTGACCAGATATAACTGGATTAATAACATGAGAGTTCGAGCCATCGAATTCACGAATAGTCAAGCTATTATCACGATCGGACCATATGTAACTATTATTAAGCCACTTAAAAGCAGGTGTATCACCAATACCGTCCATAGTTGACTCTGACAAATTCTGATATTCCAAATCATAACTAGCAAAATACGAGCCAGACTGAACAAACACATATTCGCCACTAGGACTAAAGGATAAACTACCAATATCTTGCTTTGATTCAAAAGAATCAACGATCTTTAAGCTAGTCGTGTCTTCATCAACAGAATAGGGGTAGCTACCACTTAAAATATCTACCTTTTTACCTTCTGATATAGCCACGTAGTCTTCATTAAAATAATGTGTCGTTGTTATCTTAAGTGGAATATCTTTTTTGGCAACGGTCCTTAATGTATACGATGTTTCATCACCATCACGGTATAGTCCAGCCACTTGCTCATCCGTACCTACAACGCCTGTACCGATATATATAATTATATTAGATTCATTATAAACACTAAAACTTGTTACATTACTTACTAGTGGTCTAGAGATAACCCCAGCCGCTAAATCAAGCTTGCGTATTTCATTTTGGCTAGAAACATAAAAGCTATTACCGTCAGTACCGAAGAAATAAATGTTATTAATCGCAATATTAAATAATCTGGTAATATTTTTTGACGCAGACTCGTCCTGGACGTCTATTACCAACCACTCCTCTTTATCGCCATAATTATGTTTAATCAATACATAACGCCCACCATCATCCCATTTAATAATATGAAAAGCATGTATAACACCAAGCGTACTAGATTCACTGTATATATTGCTTGGAATTGTCAATTTAGTTGATTTTATAGCATCAGAGCTAAGGTCGACTAAATCAAAGGTGGGAATATCAGCCTGCTCTTGAATAAGCATACTACGACCGTCTGATGATGCCAGGCTCGAAGATACAGACGCATAATTAGCCATTGATTCAATATCAAGCTTTTTTGGAACAAGCAATGCATAATTTAACCGAGTCAAAGAAGCTTCTTTGACAACAACTGTTTTATTCCAATCTTCATAACCATCACGCTGCATAACAACACTATGAGTGCCGGCTGGTACTAAAATCTTATTAGGTGTTTTTGAGCTAACAATATCGCCATCAACTGAAACGATTGCCCCAGATGGACTAGAATTAAATTGCAAAAAAGAATACTGCTCGATATAACCCTTGTCTTTATCGAATCTGTAGCCAAGTACAAACATAAATATAAGCGTAGCTATTGAGATCACAGCAACACCCATGATGATATAAATTATTATCAGTTTGATTAATCTCTTTTGCTTAGAAGTTTTAGGATACATAATTCTACAAGCTATTATACCAAGTTATACGCGTTTTTAAACAAAAACCTTGTATATTTATCAAATTTTACCTAATATAGGGATATTGCTTATGTCAAACAAGACAACTTTAGTAAAGTGAACCTGCGAGGAACAAAATGAAGAACGAAAAAATTGTTACTATAAATGGGAAAAAGTACGACAGCATAACAGGACTGGCAATTACCGAATTAGCGACATCGCCAAAACCTACAATTATGAAAAGATCGTCCATCCATTCGATAACCCAAAAATCTCAACTATTACACCGTCGTCCAGCCGAACGTTCAGCTATACATACTAGGCAATCAACACGAAAAACTGGGCACAATATGGACATAGCTCGCAATAAAAACGTTACCCGTTTTGCAAAGCACCCAATACCTACGCCAGTTAAACAAAAAACGATTAAGCATCAATCAGCAGACATACAACCCGTTAAGCATCCCTTGGCTACGAAAGTTGAAAAAAAGCGATCACTTAAAAATATTAGTTCTATTAAGAAGCCCGTTGCTAAATCTTCTAAAGATATAAAAAACGAGGCGATTACAGCAGCTCTGAGCAAAACAACGCCACAACCAAAAAAGAAAAACATATTCAAATGCTACCCCAAGCTTTTTAACATTCTCAGTTTAAGCATAGTTTTGCTAATAATAGTTGGTTATTTTACATATGTGAATATACCCAGCCTATCCGTTCGCGTTGCAAGCGCCCAAGCAGGTATTAATGCAACTTATCCCGAATATCAACCAGATGGCTACAGCTTAAACGGACCAGTCACATATAGTGACGGGGAAGTAACTATTAATTTTAATGCTAACACGGGCGATAGCAAATTCATAATCAAACAATCAAAAAGTCCGTGGGATTCTAGCGCTGTTAAGAATAAAGTAAACAAAGATTCAAAAGGCCAATTTATTACCACCGAAGAACGAGGTCTAACTATTTATACCTACGACAATAATGCTGCTTGGGTTAATGGTGGAGTTTTGTATAATATTAATGGTGATGCGCCATTATCTGGTGATCAAATCCGACGAATCGCCATAAGCCTTTAAAATCAGCTTGCGCCTATATTCCGCTAATGCTACAATAAAACCAACCAAATCTAAGAGAAAAAGCAGGAAAGACTTATTAGTTAAATTATATAACATATTATGAACAAAAGCAAGTATAACCTTATTAAGTCTAATCAATC
>Ga0172378_10003769_pt1 | contig 14265 bp, 14 predicted proteins | sample GrowelOW332metaG_FD_119755 | JGI IMG/M metagenome (GOLD analysis project Ga0172378, IMG submission 119755) | Groundwater microbial communities from an aquifer near a municipal landfill in Southern Ontario, Canada - Pumphouse #3_1 metaG | ecosystem: Environmental > Aquatic > Deep subsurface >... | reverse complement strand
GTGCTTGCACGAATATTGCTGAGCCGTAGATTAATGTTTACAAAGTAAACAAATATAATCAAAGGATTTTTTATTCATTTCATCATCGCCAGAAGGCTTATTTTGGACCGAGAGCCTAGCTCTCGGTTTTGAAGAAATACAAAAAAGAGGCTTAATTAATTAAGCCTCTTAGTGCAGATGCCAGGACTCGAACCTGGAATCTTCTGGTTCGTAGCCAGATGCCTTATCCAGTTTGGCCACATCTGCATGTGGTAGAGCCAAATATAGATTTGAGAGGACTTTTGTCAAGGGAAATTTTTATTTTTTTTGAAAAACAAATTGAAAAAGAAAATTCCTTTAAAAAATAAAAGCTAAATTTAGGGGGACTTTAATATTTTAGGTTTATTACTAGCATGATTCGATTAGCAAAAGAAACAAAAGAAAAAACACTGAACCTGACTCGCCAGATTATATCGAATCGAAAAGTTCGATTATGGTTAATCATATTAATGAGCCCCGTTCTTTTAATCACTATTTCAATCTTTGCTGTTTGGAATTATTATTCCTCTGAATTACCTTCTGTTTCCCAATTAGAAAAGATTGCCCCCAAATTAGTCACAAACATTTATGATAAAGACAATAATATTTCTCATGAATATTATGTGGAAAGAAGAGAATGGACTCCATTTGATTCGATCCCCGCAATGGCAATGAATGCAGTCATGGCAACTGAAGACCGCAAATTTTATTCTCATTGGGGAATGAATATTTGGGCTATTCCAAGTGCAATATCAGAAAGTGTGTTTAAGGGTGCTAAATTAAGAGGAGCTTCTACTTTAAGTCAGCAACTATCGAAGCTTTTATTCTTAACGCCCGAAAGAAAGATTTCTAGAAAAATAAAAGAATTAATGACAGCGATTCGAATTGAAGCTACTTATACTAAAGAAGAAATTTTTGAGTTTTATATGAATGAGGTTTATCTTGGAGGTGGTAATTACGGCTTTCAAGCGGCAGGTAAATTTTATTTTGGAAAGCCTCTAGATAGTTTATCCATTCCTCAATATGCCGTTCTTGCTGGTATGCTTCAACGACCAGAAGCCTACAGGCCAGACAAGCACCCAAAGCGTTCACTAGATAGAAGAAATACAGTTCTATATGCATTGATGGATGCAGGGTATATTTCAAAAAGTGAGTATAAGTCCTATGTTCAAGAACCTCTTAATACTATAGAGAAAAAAGAAGAAATGAAGGCTGGTCTTTATTTCTATGAAGAAATAAGAAAATATATGGAAAAGAAGTATGGAGAGAATTCTCTTTATGCTGATGGTATTTCTATTTACAGTACGATAGACCCAGAAATTCAAGCATTTGCAGAACAAGCTGCTGTTAAACAAATTGAAAGTGTACGCAAGCGAATTAAAAGACGCAGCATTAGACGGCTTGGTCTTGCTAAAAAGTACGAAATGAAAGAAGACAGCGTTCTTGTTCATTTTGATAGCGTTTATACCCTATTTAAGAAAGATTATCTTTCAAAAGATACCGTGAGCGATTTAACTAAGAGACGCTTTCCTGATAGTCTTTTATATCATCACGCTGAAGTCGCTGCCATACTTATTGAAAACGAAACTGGAGCTATACGTGCTATGGTTGGTGGTAGTAATTTCAATGAGTCTAAATGGAATAGAACGGTTCAATCTTTACGTCAACCTGGATCCTCTTTTAAGCCCTTTGTTTATGCAACGGCGATGGATAACGGAGCAAGTCCTTGTGATTCTGTAAACGACCAACCAGTGACCATTCCAGACCCAGATGATCCTTCTAAAACTTGGCGCCCTGCGAATTTTGGGCATGATTTTGAAGGAATGATGACTTTAAGAAGAGCTCTCTATTTATCTAAGAATCTTCCTGCTATTTTAACAGGCATGAAATACGGTTTGAATAACGTAGTCAATTATTCTCGGAAATTTGGAATTCAAAAAGCTCCTTTATTAGCAGTCCCTAGCCTTGCTTTAGGCTCTGTAGGTGCTACGCTCATGGAAATGACATCTGCTTATACTGTATTTCCAAATGGAGGAAATCGAATTGAGCCCTACATGATCGAAAGCATTGTCGATCGAAGCGGCGAAGTAATTGAAAAGCATTTTAAGGTTGAACATGAAGTTTTAAGAGCTCCATCTGCTTACATCATGGTGGATATGCTTAAAGATGTGAATGTCCGAGGTACAGCGGCCCGAGTTTGGTCTAATGGATTTTATCACCCGAGTGGTGGAAAAACAGGTACCACAAATGATTATACAGACGCTTGGTATATAGGTTTTACCAAACAATATACTATGGGTGTTTGGATCGGACCTGATGCACCAGGTACAATGGGAGCTGGTCACACAGGTACTGAAGATGCTCTTCCTATATGGATTGATGTCATGAAGGAATTACATAAAGATTTGCCTAAAAAAGCATTCCCTATGCCTGCAGGAGTGATCAGTAAAAGTGTATGTAATTTCACAGGTAAAATTGCTGGAGAATTTTGCGGTACTAAGACCTATTGCTTATACTCTTCTGGATATGTTCCAGAAGAAATTTGCGACGGTAATCATTATGATCTGAAAGTAAAATCAGCAGATAATGCCACTCTCTTTAGTAGTAAGGGCTCAGATGTAGCTCCTCCTTCAAGCCCCAAAAGCAAAGATCAGCCTGTAAAACCAAATCGTACACGTAAAATGTTTTAATTATCTTTTGAAGCCATAATAAAATCATAACTGGCCTTAAATCACTGAGTTTTCCTAGCCATAATAGGAAAACTTTTTTATCTCTATGATTGTCAAATGGTCTATTCGCAAGTTGGCTTTTGATATAACAGGCCAATAAGGCTAGTAAAAAGAGTTTTTTAATGAGACTTTTAACGATTTTTACTACTAAAAGCAGCCTTCTGGAGGGTTTTCATTTTTCTCAAATCTATACAAAATACGTATATTTTACTATCTTTACCGTCTAGTGAACGGCTTGCATAATATAAAATCATTGACTCTTAACGAATTAAAAACTTGGTTAAAAAGTGTAGGAGAAAAACCTTTTAGGGCGGAACAAATTCAAAATTGGTTGTTTCGTAATCAAGTGGAAAATATCGAAGAAATGGTCAATATCTCCCCCTCTCTCCAATCCAAAATGAAAGAGGCGTTTTATATTCATTCCTTAACTGAAGAATTAAAAAAAGAATCCGTGGATGGTACCATTAAATGGTTATTTAAAACTCATGATAATCACTACATTGAAACAGTGATGATTCCAACCAATGGTCGTTTTTCAGTTTGTGTTTCCACTCAAATCGGCTGTGCAATGAACTGTTCTTTTTGCAGAACAGCTAAAATGGGCTTTATTAGAAATCTTGAGGCTGGGGAAATTTTAGAAGAGATCATTCGAGTGAACTGGCATTTGAAAAAAGGTCAAGTCTTAAATGACGAAGGAGCTGCAGCGGAAGTCACCAATATTATTTTCATGGGTATGGGCGAACCATTGAATAATCTTGAACATGTACATCGTACTTGTTGTACGTTGCATAATCAAAAATTATTTAATATGGGCCGTAAGCGTATGACCATTAGCACCTCTGGAGTGGTTCCTAAAATAAAGGAATTAGTCGACCGCAATACTCCGTGTTGTTTAGCTGTTAGCTTAAATAGTACCAATAACGAAAATCGCTCCGCTGTAATGCCAGTGAATAGAACATGGCCTATAGAAAAACTTTTAGAAGCAACTGACGAATATACAAGACGCACAGATAATTATGTGACATTTGAATTTGTTTTGATTAAAGGAGTCACTTGCACTAAAGAAGCTGCAAAGGAATTGATTCGTATTTGCGCACCACGTCGTTGTAAAGTCAACGCAATCGCTTTAAATGATGGTGATGACCCACATCTAGAAGCTCCTACTACAGAAGAAATTGAACAGTTTTTAGAAATAGTTCGCTCTGCTAAAGTTCAAATTACCATAAGAAATCCGCGTGGAAGAGATATTTTAGCAGCGTGTGGACAACTCGCATACAAACAAGGGACGGCAGAAATATGTTAACACAAAACCTACCCGATTTTTGGGACTCTCTCTATTCAGAGGGCAAAGATTATTGGAATTTTAAAAAGGCTACTCCAGCTCTTTTAAAGTTTTTTGAACACTCTTCATGTCCTAAAACTGGAAGTGTTCTAGTTCCTGGTGCTGCATTTGGCTATGATGCTGAACAATGGGCCATCAAAGGGCACGATGTTCTTGCTGTTGATTTTAGTCCAACCGCTGTAGATGAACTAGATCGCTTGAGCCGTAAATACAAAAATCTAAAATCTCTTGATTTAGATCTTTTTGATTTGTCCCCAAAAGACCCTAAAAAAGGTGGCCAGTTATTTGATATTATATACGAATATGGCACTTTTTCTGCAATTCACCCAGGGCGTCGAGATGAGTATTTTGAAGTTTGGTACAAAATGCTCAAAGACGATGGGATTATTATTTCTTTATTTTACCCATTAGTGAATGGAAATACCTTCCAAGGTCCTCCTCATTGCACTTCTGAAGGTGAATTAATGGCTCGTCTTGGTGGTATCTTTGATGTGATTGAAAAAATCCCCGCTCAAAACAGCTTACCAGATCGAGTTGGAAAAGAAGAATTCTGGATTCTAAAAAAAATCATTTAAAAACAGGTAATCATATGTCTCAAGATTTATGCCCTTGTGGGTCACTTAAAAAATATAGCGAATGTTGTGAACCTATTATAAAAAAAGCAGAAAAGGCTTCTTCACCAGAAGTTCTAATGCGTTCTCGTTATACAGCTTATGCAAAACACGAAATATCTTGGTTAAAAGATTCTTTAGATCCAACTCAAAGAGAAGAGTTTGATGAGAAAAGTGTCGAAGCTTGGAGTCGTGAATCAGAATGGGTTGGTATTGAAATTCGCAATACAAAGACAGAAGAAGAAAAAAATATCGGTTGGGTTGAGTTTATTGCTCGCTTTAAGCAAGGTAACATTACTCGCAATCATCATGAACTTGGTGAATTCCATAAAATTAATGACGAATGGTTCTTTTATGACGGCCGCGCTGTAAAGCCTGAAACGGTAAAAAAAGAAGGCCCAGATGTAGGGCGTAATGACCCATGCCCTTGCGGTTCTGGGAAAAAATATAAAAAGTGCTGTGGTCAATAAAGTTTAGGGCTAATAATGAAAATTAAAGTTTTTGTCGATGGTCAAGAAGGAACTACTGGTTTACAGATTCATGAAAGATTAAACAATCGTGATGATATTGAAATATTAGAAATTGATTCTGCGCTTAGAAAAGATCCAGAAGCTCGAGCAAAACTCATTAATGCTTCTGATATCACCTTTTTATGCTTACCAGATGAAGCCGCTAAAGAAAGCGCTCTTCTTTGCACTAATTCTAAGACAAAAATTATCGACGCCTCTACTGCTCATCGTACTAATCCACTTTGGGCCTACGGATTGCCAGAACTTTCCCAAAAATTTCGAGATCAAATACGTCAAAGTCATAGGATTGCAAATCCAGGATGCCATGCTACAGCATTTAATTTGGGACTCTATCCTTTGACATCAAAAGGGCTTTTGCCTCTAGAAACACCTGTTTCTGCTTATGGAATCACAGGGTATTCTGGTGGTGGAAAAAAGCTTATTTCAGAATATGAAACAGAGATTAATAATGCAAAAGTTGCTGGTAAAGAATCATTTATTTTTGCCCCAAGCCCTTACGCACTCGCTCTTACTCACAAGCATTTGCCTGAGATGCAAAAATATACGGAATTAAAAAATCCTCCTTTATTTAGTCCTATTTTAGGCCCTTTCTATAAAGGAATGGCTGTTTCCATTAATCTTTTTGCATCACAATTCACTCATAAAATAACGCCTGAAATCCTTACAGAAGTATTTCAATCTCATTATGATGGGTGTCATTTTATTGAAATCATGCCTTACGAAAAAATCCCTGAACTTCATCACGGACGTTTAGATTGTACTGTATGTAACGACACTAATAAAGCACGGATTCAGATTTTTGGAAATGAGAACCTGATGCAAGTCACCACAATCATCGACAATTTAGGCAAAGGAGCTAGTGGTGCCGCAGTGCAAAACATGAATATAGCTCTTGGGCTAGATGAAGGAATCAGTCTATAATGTTTTTAGATGAAAAAGTAATAGAAGTGCGATCAGGCAAAGGCGGAGACGGTTTATGTAGTTTTCGCCACGAAATATACACACCATTAGGTGGGCCTGATGGTGGTGATGGTGGTCGTGGAGGCAGTGTCATTCTAGCCGTCAATGAACAATACTCCACTCTCTTAGATATGGGAAATATTCGCCTGTACAAGGCCAAAAGTGGTTCCCCTGGTGGAGCATCTCGTTGTACTGGAGCCAGTGCCGATGATTTAATAGTGAATGTACCAAGGGGAACATTAGTTAAAGACGAAGAAGGCCGAATTTTAGCTGATTTAACAGAAATTGGTCAAACTTGGGTTGCTGCAAAAGGAGGTCGAGGAGGCTTTGGAAACCAGCACTTTGCAACTCCTAGTAATCAAGCTCCGAGAAAGATTATTCCAGGGAAACCTGGAGAAAAGCGCATGCTTTATCTAGAATTGAAGCTCATGGCAGATGTTGGGCTTGTAGGCTTTCCAAATGCAGGCAAATCTTCTTTAGTTCATAAAATATCTAGTGCTCGTCCTAAAATTGGAGATTATCCATTCACCACTCTAGAGCCTATTTTAGGAATTGTGCAATTGGGCTCTCGTAGCTTTGTTGTTGCTGATATTCCTGGTTTAATTGAAGGAGCTAGTGAAGGAAGGGGTCTTGGTCATCAGTTTTTAAAGCATATTGAAAGAACACATACGTTGTTATTTGTGATCGATGGTTTTGAAGAAGATGCTTATGAAAAGTTCAAAATTCTTAAAAAAGAATTGCTTGGTTTTCATCCAAAATTAGCAGAAAAACCCTATTTAATTGCTTTGAATAAGTCGGATTTAGGAATCGAAAAAACTCAAAAAATCTTTTTAAAGAAGAAAGAAAAAGTAATTCTTACTTCAGCAATTACTGGAGAAGGTTGCAAAGAATTAAAAATAGCCTTAGATGAAATGGTGCCTAACAAGCAAAAACGATCGAAAGGTTGGTAATATTCTCATTGACTAACGTCTAAAAAAATTATAACTTATATTTATAAGTGATTGATTTTTTTGGAGTTACAATAAAATGGCGACAAACAACAGTAACATTACCAAAAAAGATATTGTAGAAGATATCGCTTTACGAACTGGACTAACTCAAGTAGATACCAAAGTGATTATTGAATCATTTCTTTCATCTGTTGTAAAAGCCATGAGTGAAGGGAATAATATTGAAATTCGAGGATTTGGTCGATTTAAAATTAAAGAGAGAAAAGCTCGAAAAGCAAGAAATCCAAAAACAGGAGAGGATGTGATTGTTAAAGCAGGTATTAAACCTGTTTTTGAAGCCAGCCGAGAATTAAAAAAATTCTTAAACGATACTCCAGTCATAGATGAGCTTTTTTCTGAATCCATAGAATCAAAAAATGAACAAGCCTAAAGAACAAAAAACACCGACTATCATCAATCGTAAAGCAAACCACCTTTATTCTGTGGAAGAGCGTTTTGAAGTCGGAATTATGCTAATTGGTTCAGAAATAAAATCTATTCGTGATGGGAAATGTAATCTAGGTGATGCTTGGGTTGATGTATCTTCAGATAAAGATGAGATTTGGCTAGTGGGTGCTCATATTGATGAGTATTTATTTGCCAATCGCTTTAATCATATCCCCGCTCGTCGGCGTAAGCTACTCGCCCACCTTCATGAAATTCAAAAAATGAGAAAAGCGGTTGAAACAAAAGGAAAAACAATTGTTCCTTTAAAATTGTATTTCAAAAATCGTTACGCAAAACTTGAAATAGGAATATGTCGAGGCAAAGATCAACAAGACAAAAGACAAGATATTATAACGCGAGACGCCAAGCTAGAAATGGCTCGAATTATCAAAATGCATCGCTAAAAAATATATTGTTATTTTTATTAGCAGTCTTTGTATACTCTGCTACTGCTAGTCCTATGCTTATAAAGCATAATTCTATTTGGATGCTAAACCTAGAAGCTCTCGCTAATCATGAAAATTACACTATAGAATTTCATCCAGTGGAAAAAAGACTCTCTCTTAAAGGGAATTCTTCTGAATGGGTTTTTGTCGTTGGATTTCCTTATTTTTTACACGATGGAAAAACAGAATCATTATCAGCTCCTGTATACCTTGAAAAAGATAAAGTTTTTGCGCCTGCAGAAGAAACCGTTAAGTTTTTTCAAAAAGAATTCAATAAAAATATCACCTTAGATACCATAAAAAATTTAGTCCTATTTACTGATTTACCGAAAGCCAAGCCTAAGCCTATAATCCCCCAAACCTCTAAAAAAGAAACTGCTGGCACACGCGAAGTTAAAACCATAGTAATAGATCCTGGTCACGGAGGCAAAGATCCAGGTGCATTAGGGAAAAAAAGTCAAGAGAAAGACATTGTTTTATCTGTAGCTAAATTGCTAAAAAAGAAACTTACTAAAGAAGGCTTTAACGTTAAGCTCACTCGAGAAAAAGACGTGTTTATTGAACTTTCACAAAGAGCTAATTTGGCAAACAAATGGGATGGCGATTTATTTATCAGTCTTCATTGTAATGCCGTTGATGGTATTGAAAGGCAAAAGCGTACAGAAGGTTATCATTTCTATGTTCTTAGAGCTCCAGAGAGCGAAGAAGATAAAGCTATTGCTCGTCGAGAAAACAAGGTGGCCTCTCTTTATGGGGATAAAGAAGCAAAAGAAGAGTTATCCCCTTTGGAGTGGTTTAAATTAGAAGCTCGTTTAGAAAAATACAAACAAAACAGCTACATGTACACTGAGGAATTATTAAACAGTTTTAACAATAATGGCAAAATCAAACAACTTGGTACAGGCGTTGGCGGTGCTGGATTTATGGTTTTAGTCGGGGCACTAATGCCTGCTGTTCTCGTAGAATTAGGCTTTATCACCCATCCTAAAGATGAAAATTATATGAATTCAGCAAAAGGGCAAGAAGATTTAGCAAATAGAATCACTAAATCAATCATAGAATACAAAAAAGCTGTAAATGATTATAGAAAGACTCTACAACATTAACGATAAAATTTTATTTTTAACATTAACTATTGAACTTTAGATCTTTGAGGTAAATATGTCTGGACATTCCAAATGGGCAACCATCAAACGTAAAAAAGCAAAAACAGATGTTGGCCGTGCCAAAGCGTGGAATAAATTAATTAAAGAAATCTCAATTGCTGCAAAATTAGGCGGTGATAATTTGGATGCCAATCCAAGATTGAGAGCCGCCGTTCTTAAAGCTAAAGGTCAAAGTTTACCAGCTAAAAACATTGAGAGTGCTATACAGAAAGCAGTTGGCGGAAACTCTGGTGCCGACATGACCGAACCAATGTATGAAGGACGTGGTCCAGGTGGCGTCGCTATTTTAGTCAGTTGCATGACTGATAACAAAGTAAGAACGGTTGCTGAAGTACGTAATGTTTTTAATAAAAATGGCGGCAACATGGGTGAATCTGGCTCTGTCGCATGGGCCTTCACATACAAGGGCGTGATTTTAATTGATGCAGAAAAGTACACTGAAGATAAAGTCATGGACATTGTTCTTGAAGCAGGTGCTAGTGACATGTCTACAGAAGAAAATGTGCATGAAGTAAGCACAACTCCTGATGCTTTTGAAGCCGTAACTAAAGCCTTAGAAGCAGCTAATATTGAAATGATGAGCGCTGAATTAGCTTATGTTCCAAATGATACCATTAAATTGGAACGTGCTGATGCTCAAAAACTATTAAAACTAATTGATAAATTCGAAGACAATGATGATGTTCAAGACGTTTATCATAATGCTGAAATAGATGTAGAAGATATGGAAGAATAATTATTATACCCCATAATAAAAAAGATAACCACTGGCCCCAAGCTGGTGGTTTTTCATTTTCGCCAGAAGGTTTATTTTTTAGGAGCGAGATTAGCTTTTGATTTTGAAGAAATAAAAAGAACCCACTATCAATTTAGTGGGTTTCTTTTTTAATAATACCTTAAAATTAATAGAAAAAGAATACGTTCATTTCTTATTCATTTTCTTTTGTAGAGCTTTTATTTTTTTCTTTGTTAATGGAGTGGCACTTGCGACAATAATCTTTTTCTCAAATTTTCCATTCCAGATAGGGCCTAGCATTTGACTAGAACTTTTAGCCATTTCAAATGATTCTTTTGCCCAGCTATCATTTGCAGGAGAAAGCAATTTAAAGGAAAGATCTTTAATCACAGTTTTTTCATCTTGTAGATAGATCATGAGATCAAACATGCCTGTTTGATATTCATTACCATCTTTTCCTTGTGTTGGGTAAGGAATATATGCCATTACCACAATGAGTTCTTCATCAAAAATGCCATTAAACAAAACATCTGGATCGCCACCAGGAGACTTTACAGAACCTTCGACAGAAAAAGCCCAAGGAGGAACTGTTATTTCCATCGAAAAATCATGATAGCCTTTATTTGCTTTTTTTAGCCTCAATAAATTACCAGCAAAACCCTGAAATTCAGGCTCTACTTGAGCAGATATTGTGGTTAATAAGCAGAATAGGAATAAAATTATCTTTTTCATAATATCCTTTTACTCTTTAAAAAATAAAGCTTTAGCGGCTTCAAAAAGAGCATCCTTTTCTTCTGGTTTACGACATTCTGTATAAATTCTAACCTTAGGTTCTGTACCTGAAGGACGAATGAGCATCCAAGAATCATCAGTGAAAATAATCTTAACACCATCTAGAGTTAATAATTGTTTGACTTCTTTTTCTTCTGAACCGACTAATACTTTCATTTTAGGTTGAGCTCTTTCTGCAACAGCATTTACTTTAGCAATAAGTGGATCACCAACTAAAGACTTATCGACTTCAAAACCAGAACGAGTTGGATAAAAACGACCATACTCAGCATAAAGAGCATCCAAGTATTCACCTAGATTTTTACCTGTAACGGCCATAATTTCTAGTGCAAGAAGAAGACCAAACTGAGCGTCTTTTTCAAGAGTGTTGTTTAATCCAGAAATACCGTCAGATTCTTCAAAAGCAATTAAGGCTTTAGGGCGCGCATTTCTAGCCAACCAAGGTCTGAAATTTTTAAAGCCCACAGGGGTTTCCATCACAGGAACGCCTAATTTTTCGGCAATAATATTGACAAAATTTGACGTTGCAACAGACTTCGCTACAACCCCTTGTTCCTTACGCCATGTGATCATATAATGGAAAGCTATCGCACCAAAGCTATTCATATCAATTTCGCGAGTGCCATCATAAAAACGAATACGGTCTCCATCAGGGTCAAAAATGGCACCTAAACGGAACCAGTTCTTGCTTGCATCTAAAGCCTGACGTACAAGTTCTAGATTTTTAGAACTTGGTTCTGGAGCAACACCACCAAAAAGGGAATCATCTTCAGTACGAAGACTGATTAAGCATTCTGGATTTCCAAGCAATGCCGCTGGACGCCCTCTAGTAGAGCCATGAACGTGATCACAAACAAGAGTTAAGCGACCTTCATCAATTAATTTTTGAATACGCCCAAACTTGATAGTTTCTTGTTTCACTAAAAATTCTTTATAAATCTTAACTGGATCAATCTTTTCAAATGAAACCTCGCCCACTGGTTCAAATTGATGAGTGTTCATCATTTCATTTGATAGAGCTGTAATGACATCTGTAATTTCTGGACCAGCAGGACCACCATCTGCAGGATTAAACTTGATTCCATTGTAATGGCTTGGATTATGACTTGGAGTCATATTAATAGAACATGCAGCCCCCAAAAGTTCAACAGAAGCAGAAAATTCTGGTGTAGCCATTTCTCCACCATAATAAATCTTGACCCCAGCTTTTTGAAATTGTGATGCCACTGCCATACAAAATTCTTTTCCAAGCAAACGATTATCATGCCCAATGACAAGACCTCGTTTTTGAAGATCTTCAAAATTAAGAACACCTAAAGACTTCAATAATTCAGGAGTGGCTTCGCGATACAAACGAACAATAGCCGCTCCAACGACTTGTAAATTGCGGATAGTAAATTCAGATCCAATTTCTCCACGCCATCCAGAAGTTCCAAACGTGACTTTTGTTGGCTTTTGTGAAGTTAAAGCTTCTTTTTTAATTTCTTCTACAAGAGCAAAATCTGTTGAAGGATTAAAATCAGGTGATTGAATTTTTTTCCATAATTGAGTAATCGTTTGCATAAAAGATTCCTTTCTAAAAAGGGAGAGTGTTTAAAATGGTAATTTAGAAATTTGTATTTCCAAGTTGATTAGAAATGTCTATTTTTACATCATGCAAATAACAAAATCTTCTCAATTAACTGGTGTATTTCCTGCTTTGTTCACTCCACTCATGAGTGACGACCCAAAAAATCTTTATAATACAATTGATTATAAGAAAATGGCTCTTATGATCGATGATTTAATTGAATCTGGTGTGAGCGGAATTGTTCCTGTAGGTACCACAGGTCAAAGTGCGACTGTAACACACAAACAACATCTTGATATTATCAAATTCACGTTGGATTATGTGAATGGAAGAGTTCCAGTGATTGCTGGCGCAGGATCAAACTGCACTAGAGAATCCATTGAAATGATTCAAGAAATTTTAAAAATAGCTTCTGTTCCAGTACTTTGCGTTACAGGCTATTACAACAACCCTTCACAAGAAGGGATTGAAAAACATTTTAAAACTTTAAGTTCAGAAACGGGCGCAAAAATTATTCTTTATAACGTCCCAGGAAGAACATCCAATTACATTCATCCAGATACACTCATTAAGTTATCTGAAGACAAAAACATCATTGGATTAAAACAAGCAGTAGAATTTAGAATTGGTGAAAAGTATCACGAAGACACTGTTCGAGTCATTAAAGAAACAGCAAACAATGATTTTGCAGTTCTCAGTGGCGAAGACGGAGCGTTTATTGATATACTAGAAATGGGTGGAAAGGGCCTAATCAGCGCTTCTGCTAATATTTCTGAAGCATCCTCTATTTTCGTTCAGTTATACAGGGCTTTTTTAGATGGTCATTTTGAAAAGGCAGACGACTTACAAGATGCAGCTCGTGATTTTATAGAAATTACTTTCTGTCGTAAAAACCCTATTCCTTTAGGAACATTGTTTAATAGCCCTCTATTTCTCCCTCTAGTTAGCGTAAGGCAAACGGCAAGAGGAGATGAAGCTGAAGCACGTATTCTCAAATTAATACATGAAAAAGCACCTTCTTTATTAAAGTATCATAAATAACAACGGAGATAAACCATGAGCGAAGAAATAAAAAAAACGGTTAGTGACGAAATTTGCGAAAATATACAGAAACATGGTTTTTTACCAATTCCTGTACAAACATTAAATGAAGATGCTGAAGCCTCTCGCTATTTTGCAGGGACATTTGAAGAATTCCTCGAAGCAGCAAAAGCATTAAATGCAAAAGGCATTTTTGTAGAAACTCTTTATCTTGAAGAAGATGAGTTCTATTATGATAGCGGCATTGATGAAGAAGATGACGAATACGATTGCTGCTGCTGTGATGATTGCGATTGCGATTGCGACTGCGACTGTGAAGATGACTGTGAATGTGATGACTGTGAATGTGATGACGAAGAATGTGAATGTGAATGCACAGAAGAATCGGACAAAGAAGAAGATGAAGCCGTTTGGATTGATCCAGAAGATTTGGACGGTCTAGATTTAAGTCTTTTACGTCCTGAAGTTGCTAATTACCAAGATCGTATTGGTGAAAGCTGTGGCGTACGTTTGACCATTCCTGGTGTCGATCATGTTGAAGTCGAAATCTTTGCAGAATGGTACAATACTTTTGCTGAAATGATTGATGACGCTTATGAAGCCATCGAGCTTGATCCAGCTGCAGCACTAGAAGAAATGAAAGCGAACTGCAACGTTTCTGAAGATTAATTCTTCTTTTTATAAATATTAAAAGCCCCTTATTATATAATAAGAGGCTTTTTTTGTTTGTTTTGAAAAAGGGTTTTATTCAAGATCTACTGGAAAACGTGTATCGGTAGGGATTTCTCCCCCTTCATAAGTAGACCAGTCTGTTTGATAAGCGTAAATATTTCTTCTTGTTGTATTGATTGTTGTTTTATATCTATCGACTAAGTATTGAGGGCATTC
>Ga0172378_10003768_pt1 | contig 14265 bp, 13 predicted proteins | sample GrowelOW332metaG_FD_119755 | JGI IMG/M metagenome (GOLD analysis project Ga0172378, IMG submission 119755) | Groundwater microbial communities from an aquifer near a municipal landfill in Southern Ontario, Canada - Pumphouse #3_1 metaG | ecosystem: Environmental > Aquatic > Deep subsurface >... | reverse complement strand
CCTGATGGCCGCCATGAGCCTGGGACAGGATACCGAATTTTCCGAAGATGCCTTCATCCTGAAATTTAACTCCGACCTCGCCAACGATCTCGGCAACCTGACCAGCCGAGCCGTCAAAATGATTGAAAAAAATTTCGCTGGCAAGCTGCCGGCAGCCAGCACACCCGGGACGGACGAAGAAGCCTTGCTGGCCGCCTGCCAGACGGGCGTCAAAGCGATGAAAGACGGCATCGAAAAGATGCAGCTGGATCGGGGAATTGCCGAGGTCATCGCGGCGGTGCGGGAAGGCAACCGCTATTTTGACCTGCAGAAACCATGGACTCTGGTCAAAGAAGGCAATCTGGAAAAATTGGGCAGTGTTTTGCGCAACACGACCGAATGCCTGCGGATTGTCTCGGGTCTACTGTATCCGGTCATGCCTGGCAAGATGATCGAACTGCGGCGGATTCTTGGGATACCGGAAGAAACACTCGTTCCGGACATGAACAAGCTGAGCAAATGGAATATTTTGCCGGATGGGGCGCAACTCCAGCCGCTGATAACTCCTCTGTTCCCCCGGATCGAAACTGCCAAAGCAAAACTTGACGCAGCGAAAAAACAGGCTGTTGCTGTACCCGCAGCCACCCCAGTGCTGGACAATGTCATCAGCATTGAAGATTTTAGCAAAGTAATGCTTAAAACAGCAGAAGTCCTGTCAGCGGAACGAGTGGAAAAGGCCGACAAATTGCTCAAACTGCAAGTACGTATCGGCAACGAAGAACGGCAGATCGTTGCCGGCATCGCCAAATATTATTCCCCGGAGGAGCTGCTGGGAAAAACGATCGTCATCGTCGCTAATCTGAAAGCACGGGAACTGCGGGGCTTGACCTCTTGTGGCATGCTGCTAGCAGCCAAAATCGGCGAACAACTAACCCTGATCACAACCGACAAGGCAATCCCCTCCGGTGCCAGCGTCGGCTGAGCTGACTTTTTCAGCGGATTCTCTTGACCATCAGGGCCGCCCAACCCTCTAGATTTTGACGGCTTGCCGGCTTTGGCAGAGCCTGTTGCAGAATCTCCAGAGCACACGTCAAATATTGTTCTGCCAGCTCAGCGGTTTGCTGCAAAGCGCCGCTTTGGGCAAAGATTCGTCCAGCCAGAGTAAGTTGCTCTTCCGTAGCCTGCTCATTGCCCAGAATCCCGGCCAGACTTCTGCGTTCTTCTGCGGAGCATTGTTTCCAAGCTTTTGCCAAAAGCAGGGTGCGTTTGCCCTCGCGGAGATCCGAACCGATATTTTTCCCCAGGTCTTTCTCCGTACCGGTGATCCCCAGAATATCATCTTGCAGCTGAAATGCGATGCCGCAAGCTTCGGCAAAACGGCGTAATGCCAGAGCCAACTCGCTGTCCGCTGGTGACCGTGTTTCGCCGATCGCCGATCCTGCAGCGGCGCAATAGCCCAGCAGTGCTCCAGTTTTCAGGCGCATCATTTCCAGGATTTCGCTTTCCGCAATATTTTCCGGGTGTCGGCAAGCCAATTCCATATCGAGTTGTTCGCCGGCCAGCAGTTCCGGGTTCAGGCGTCCGGAGAGTTCCGCCAGCAAAGCCAGACGGACTTCAGAAGGCACTTCTGCTAAGGTTGTCAACAGATGAACGACTTCTCCCTGCAAGACATCGCCTGCCAGAATGGCCAAGCTCTGCCCATATCCGGCAGCCGTCGTTTCCGGCAAGTCCCAAGTCTCCCGCCCTAAGCGGGCGCCGCGGATGTGACCGGTTTCCTGACCACGACGCAAACTGTCATGATCAATCACATCATCATGCAACAATGTCCAAGTGTGAAAAAGCTCAACCGCCGCCGCCGCCGGCAAAGCCGTTTCCACCCGTCCACCTGCCGCTTCACAGCTTAACAACAACAGGACAGGACGCAAACACTTGCCGGGCCGACTCAGATAACTGCCGGCGACCTCTCGCAAATGTGGCGGCAGTAAACGCCCCTGCTGCTCCAACTCCAACAAAATCACTGGTAATATTTTCGCAACCAGACCCTGATAGTGATCCTCAAAACACATTTTAAACCTTTTAAAATTGTCCAACTGCAGTTTTTGCGCTATCTTAATGATAACAAACCAAATTCACTTGCATTCAATATAATAACTCACAGCGAAAATTCCGTTTTTTATGCTTACTTCCATCGAAAAAGAACTGTTTGAATTGTTGGCACCCGTCCAGCAAACCCACCTGTTGCGTTTCTGGAATAAACTCCCGGCTGCGCAACAGGAAAACCTGGCAGGGCAAATCCGTGACGTCAACTGGGACAAAACAGTCGCCTGGGCGGAGGCGGCTCTGCAAGAGGAAAATCTGCCGATCCCCTTTGATCAGCTTAAACCTGCTCCATACACTGCCCTGCAAGCAACATCGGACACCGATAAAGCCGCCATGGAAGAATGCCGTCACCTGGGACTGCAACTGCTCCAAACCGGGCAGCTTGCCGGCTTCACGGTAGCTGGCGGCCAAGGCACACGTCTGGGATATGACGCACCAAAAGGCACCTTCCAGTTCACTCCCATGCGAAAAGCTTCCCTGTTTCAGTTTTTTGCCGAATCCCTGCTGAGATATCAAGAAAGATACCAATGTTGTCTGCCCTGGTACATCATGACCAGCCCAGCCAACGACCAACCCACCAGAGAATTCTTTGCCGAACATCAACACTTCGGGCTCGCTCCCGACGACGTCCATTTTTTCAGCCAAGGCACCCTGCCGGCCTTCGACCTGCAGGGCAAAGCCATCCTGGCAACGCCAGGCAGCCTTGCGCTCTCCGCCAATGGACACGGAGGCAGTTTCGCGGCGCTGAAAGATTCCGGAGCACTCGATGATATGCTCAAGCGCGGCATTTCAATCCTTTCCTACTGGCAAGTCGACAACCCAATGGTCAAACTGTTTGACCCGGTCTTTATCGGCAGGCATCAACAAAGCGGCTCCGAAATGAGCAGCCGGGCGCTGATCAAACGGAACCCCCTCGAAAAACTGGGGCATTTCTGCCATCTGGCAAATCAGACCCTCGTCGTGGAATACAGCGATATGCCAGAAAAATTGCTCTACCAAAGCGATGCAAAAGGCCAGTTGCTCTATCGAGCCGGTAGCCCAGCCATCCATCTACTCAATTGCGAATTCATCCAGCGCCTGACCAATGGCACCCTGAATTTACAACCGCACCGCGCGCTGAAAAAAGTACCTTTCATTGATCAGAACGGACAACAACAAACCCCCGAACAGCCCAATGCCATTAAACTCGAATTCTTCCTCTTCGATGCCCTCCCCTTAGCAAAAAATCCACTGATTTTTGAAGCCGACCGCAACGAACAATTCGCCCCGATCAAAAATGCCTGTGGCACGGATTCGCCGGAAAGCTGCCGTGCGGCACTGCTGGCTCGAACCGCCCATTGGTTTGACCTGGACGGAAAACCTTTCCCCCGTAAAAGCGACGGCAGCCCGGATGCGGAAGTCGAAATTTCCCCACGCCGCATCGTAGATGCCGAAGACTTTCTGGAACAAGCGGCGATTTTGCCGCCGGTGACCCCTGGTTCTTCGCTGCTCTTGAGTTGAAAAATCCACTCATCCAGCCGATTACAGCCCTCAACAAAAAGGATACGCACCATGGAAACTGACCGCTACCTTTTTATTCATATTGACGACCTGATGGTCGATCAGGAAGAAAACGCCAATATGCTTTTGCATGCCTGCAAACGCAGCACTCCATATCGTGTGCAGGCCATCTGCCAATATGATGAAGAACTGCTGCTGACCTTGACAAACTGCTCGCAAAATGAAGTCCCCGATGATGTCCGCTGGCTCAATATCAGCGAATTACCCTTCGGAGAATTGAGCGCCTTGCTTTTGGAACGCTGGAAGGCTGGCTATGAACCGGTTGGCTGCGTGACTTCTACATCAGGTTACGACCCGCAAAAACGCTTCCTGCTGGTGCAACGCGTGCCCCATGCCAGCAAATAAGAAAGTCCGCCATCTTTTCATGCTCAATTACTTGACAAATAGAAAAAAAATTCCTTTGTGGAAACGCCTGAACGACTTTGTTCTTGATCTGCTGTTTTCCTGCATACTCTTTTTTTTCGCTGGGTTCTCCCTGCAGGCAACCCGGCGCTTTGCCAAAATCTCCGTATTTCTTGCCCGTCCTTTTCTCGGCAGTCTGATCCGTGTCATTGAGGCCAACCTGAAAGTCGCCTTTCCGGAATATAGCCCAGCAGAAATCCGGAGTCTGCGCCGAAAAAATCTGCACTTCATGGTCGAGTTTGGACTGGATTTTCTGCAGTCCTTGAAATATCCTAAGCGCATGGAAGCACGGATGCGCCCCTTTACTTTACCGAAAGAACTGCAAGTCCCCGAACAAGCCGGCATCTTCTGTACACCGCATCTGGGTAATTGGGAAATGCTCGTCCATTTTATACCAAGTTTCGGACGCCCCTTTGTCCTGGTCGCCACTGAATTGCGCAGCCCGAAACTACAACGACTTATGAATCAAACCCGCTCAAGTACGGGCGCCGAAGTCATTCCATCGGCAGGAGCTGCCTGGAAAGTCCACCAGGCACTCAAGGATAATAAATTTGTCGGCATGTTGATCGACCAGAATATCAGCCCAAGACATGGCGGCATCTTTGTCAGCTTCTTCGGCTTGCCTTCCGCCACCAGCAGACTGCCCGCTGCAATGGCACGCCGAGAAAATACCATGATCGCAACAGCGGCCTGCTGCAAAAATGCTGATGGCGAATTCGAAATGATATACCAACGCCTCCCTAAAAGTGCAAATCAATACCAGAGTGATTGGGAATTGACGGCAGACCTGGTCGCCGCCAATGAAAAATTAATCCGGCAATTTCCGGAACAATATCTCTGGATCTACCGGCGCTGGCGTTATCTGCCATCCAACCTTTCGGAAGAACAGAAAAAACGCTTCCCCTTCTACGCGTTGCATAACAAATACCTCTGCCAAAATGAAATGCTCGAGACCCTGAACAAGGATACAGAAAACCATGAATGACGATAAAAAAATTCTGCGTCTGAACTGCTTGGATCAGATTTGCATCCCCAATCTGCGCTGTTCCGGTATCATCGGCTGCAAACCCGAAGAACGCCTTGTACCGCAAGTGCTCTTTCTTACCCTGACGGTCTTCCTCGATACTCGTCCGGCTGCCGAAACAGAGGACCTGAATCTCACCGTGAATTATGCCCACCTGAGCAAAGACGTCATCGCCTTCGTCAGCAAAACCCAATATCAGTTACTGGAAACCCTCGCTAATAAACTGGCAACACACTGTCTCACAGAGTATCCGATCGAGGCAATCAAAATCACCCTTTGCAAACCCGCCGGCATCGCCTCCGCCGATGGCGCAGTACTGGAAATCATACGCTGTAAAGAAAACTGACAGGGAACATAAAATGACTCAGGAATTTCTGCTTTCCGGTGCCCGTTTGATCGATCCAGACACATCCCGCGACGAAGTCGCCGACCTCGGCATCCGGGATGGGCAAATTGTCGCTCCGGAAATTCTGTCTGCCGAGGCAACCCGCCTGGATCTCCGCGGCAAAATTCTTGCCCCCGGCTTTCTTGATCTGCATGTCCATTTGCGCGAGCCCGGTCAAACGTATAAAGAAGACATCTCCACCGCTACCCGGGCCGCAGCAGCCGGCGGCTTCACGGGCGTACTGGCCATGCCAAATACCGTGCCCCCAATCGACTCGGTGGAAACCTTCCGGGAACTGAACAGCCGCTTGCCCGGCAAAGCCATGATTGAGGTGCTGCAAAGCGCAGCGCTGACCATTGGACGCAAGGGTGAACAGGTCAGCGACATCAAAGCACTCCAAGAAGCTGGCGTCCTGGCGCTCACCGACGATGGCAGCACACCTCAATCCGAAAGCGTTATGCGGGAAGTCATGTTGCTGGCAAAGGCCTGCAAACTGCCGGTCATTGATCATTGTGAGGATTTCAGCCTCTCGAAACCCGGGGTCATGCATGCAGGGCTAGTCTCCCAAAAACTCGGTCTGCCTGGGCAACCCCGGTTGGCCGAGGAACGCATTGTCAAACGCGATATCCGACTCTGCCGGGAGACTGGTTGCCGCTTACACCTGCAGCATCTCAGCTCCGCAGGCTCCGTGACTATGCTCCGGCAAGCCCACCAGGAAGGACTGCCCGTTTCCGCTGAAGTCACCCCACATCATCTGTTTTTTACCGATCAGGCCGTCGAAACCTATGGCAGCAATGCCAAAATGGCACCACCATTGCGGGAAGAAAAGGATCGCCTGGCTTTACTGGAAGCGCTTTGCGATGGTACGATTTCGGTCATCGCCACCGATCACGCTCCCCATAGCCAGGCCGAAAAGGAACAAGGCATGCTGCAGGCGCCTTTTGGCATCATCGGCCTGGAAGCCGCCGTGCCGCTCTGCCTCACCCTGCTCTATCACACAAAGCTGCTCTCCCTCTGTCAATTGATCAAACGATTCAGCTGCGCCCCACGGGAAATTCTCGGACTGCCAGCCATCACTCTGACCCCTGGATCACTCGCAAATCTAACGATCTTTGATCTGGACGCCAATCATACCCTGAATCTGTCTTCTTTCCATTCCAAATCCCTGAATTGCCCTTATCAGGGGTTCCGTTGTAAAGGAAAAATATGGGGAATTTTCTGCCAAGGACGCCTGCTAAGGGAACTATAATCCTCAGCAATAACGGACAAAGCACGAGATAACCTACAAAAGCGTCAGCCCCCGTGCCCCCCACAATTTACAATTTACAATTTACAATTTACAATTTACAATTTACAATTTACAATTTACAATTTACAATTTACAATATTTCGCCAGTCCGAGGGCGAGTTCGAAGAGTAGCCAGGTTGGCAAGGCAAGCAGGAGTTGACTGAGGACATCCGGGGGCGTCAGCACAGCGGATAGCATCAGAATCCCAACTATAATATAGGGGCGTGAATGGCTCAGGGTTGCACAACTTAACAGCTTGAAGCGCACGCACAACAAAACTGCCAACGGTGCTTGAAACATCAGGCCAAAAGAAAAAAGCAGGATTCCCGCCAAATGCTGAAAATTCGCCAGTCCGAGCATCGGGCGCAGTTCCGTCCCAGCAAAACCGGCAGAAAACTTCAGCAGCAGGGGCAATACAGTGACCAAACAAAAACCCGCTCCTGCCAGAAAAAGCACTGTCGCCCAGCCCAACCAGAGTTGCAATGCCCAGCGTTCTTTAGCATATAAGGCCGGCAGTAAAAAACTCCATACCTGCCAGGCAATATAGGGACTGGCAATAAATATCGCCAGAATCCCGCCCAGCTTCAGCTGAACCAGAAAGACTTCCAGCGGTGAAAAATAATTCAATGGCAATAATTCAGCGGGCAGACAGAAGCGCAGCAGAAACGAAAGCAGCTCAGGTGCCAGCAGATAGCCAGGAATAAAGGCGATCGCCACAGCAAACAGGCAGCGCAAAAGGCACCAGCGCAGCGCTTCCAGATGCTCCAGAAACGTGTTTTCCGGCAACTCCAGCATCGAGTTCACCTGTTTTTTTCGGCTTTCACATCCGCTGCCTCGGCCTGATCTTGTGCTGTAGCGTGTTTTTCCCCTTCTTTCAGCAGTTCTTCCGATTCCTTTGCCAATTCGTCTTTGGCTTTTTTGTACTCATGGGAAGCCCGTCCCAGGGCTTTGGCCAAGTCCGGAATACGTTTGGCGCCAAAAACCAGCAGGACGACCACAAGGATTACCAGTAATTCGGAGAAACCGATATTCGCCAGATACATGATGACCTCCTATGTTTGTGATCAACGTCTTGCGTTCCACTCGGTTGTGTCGTATTTCTGTTCGGCGCGTTGGTTGATGGCGACAAGCAGCTCTGCGTCCGGCTGAAAGGGTTCCGGACGCACCTGCATTACGCTTTTGAAGCCCTGCAGGAGCGCTTCCGCCAGCCTCTCGCGTTCCGTCGGCAGCGGCCCGCCGAAATGTAAACTGCCCTGATGCAGGATGCCGTCTTTGCTACGGCGTTGGGCACTGCCAGCGACTTTCTTCTCTCCCAGCAAGATATCATAACGCGTCGGATTGCTGAAGCAGACCATCGACAAACGATCGACCTCGGAAGAGATTTCCTGATCCGCCAAGTTTACCAGCAGACCGAGCTGGCGCAATGCTTCCTGTACCGACCGATTCAACCAATCATAGCTCAGCATGCGATCCAATCCGGTCAGCCAGTGCCCTTTGGGAAACACTACGGTATAGGTGAAATCAAAATCATGGTACACCACACCTCCTCCGGTCGGACGCCGCACAACAGCATAGCCTTCCGGAGCCGCCGCCAAAGCCTGCACATAGCCAATCGAAACCGCCAAGCGATCCCAGCGATAAAAACGTAACAGAGGACGCCCCCGCTGTATGGCATTCTCCAGCAGCACTTCGTCAGCAGCCATATTAAAAGCCGGAGAATGCGCTCCATCCGCCCAGAAATCCCAAATTTCTCCCATTTTTTCCATGCCAGTATTTGCCTGATTCTGCAACGGATCAAAATTCAAAGACTGAATCCTGCAAGCGTTTTTTGACTTCCTTAAGGACTCTCTGCTCCTCGTCCAGGGTGGGTGCGACAAAGGTGGCGCTGAAGCGCACGAAATGCCCGACATCGTCCCAGGGCACGGTGCTGATCAGCTTCTCGGTAATCAGCCACTCGCTGAATTCCTCCGCATTGGCAAAACGCCGTCCGCCCTTGATGCCTTTGGGAATTTCAACGAACAAGTAAAAAGAGCCTTCCGGCATTTGGGCAGCAAATCCAAGTTCCTGCAGCATACTCACCAAAGCCGCCAGACGACGACGGTATTTTTCACAAATCAGGGGCGTGATTTCCTTTTGCTTCTGCAACGCTTTGATGGCGGCTTTCTGAATGGCCAGGAACTGGCCACTGTCGGCATTATCCTTCACCGTTGCAAAGGCTTTGACGGCAGCAGCACTACCGCAGACCCAACCCAAACGCCAACCAGTCATATTAAAGCCTTTCGACATACTATGCAGCTCCAGGGCGTGTTCCTTGCCGCCTGGACGGGACAGAATGCTCAGCGGCTTGCCACTGAAATTAAGCGGTGCATAGGGAGCATCCACCACCAGCAAACAGTTGTTTTCACGAGCAAAAGCAATGGCCTGATCATAAAATTCCGGCGTTGCGGAAGCCCCGGTCGGATTGTTGGGGTAATTCAGATAAATCAGCTTGCAACGCTTTTTCTGCTCCGCAGTCAATGACTCCAGAACCGGCAGAAAGCCGTTTTCCTTCAGTAAAGGCAGGTTCACAACTTCGCCGCCAAGGTATTTAGTCCAAGTACCCATGACCGGATAGCCTGGAATCGTCATCACCGTAATATCGCCGGGATTGATGAAACAAGTCGGCAGAAGAGTCAAAACGGATTTACTGCCAATCGTGTGATTGATCTCGGTTTCCGGATCCAGCTCTACCCCATAGAACTCCTGCATATAGGCCACGACTGCAGCTTTGAATTCCGTACAGCCATTGTCAGCATAAAAGCGATTTTCGATCTTCGCGGCTTCTTCAGCCAACGCGGCAATCACTTCTGGAAAAGCCTTGTCATCGGGTTCGCCGACGCCCATATCAATGAGTTCCACTCCAGGATTGGTTTTGCGGGCAGCGGCTTTCGCGCGTTTGATCTTCTCAAACTTATAAATTGTGGTATCTTTGCCAAAATGAACCCCACCTATACGCTCAGCAAACAGCTCTTGCAAATACGAATCTGACATTCCTTTTTCTCCTCTTTTACTATGACTTCGAATGATATGCGAATCTTATTCTTTTGTACTGACGACAACTCCCCATGCGGAAAACCTCAACCCCCACAACATTTTTTGTATTTTTTGCCGCTGCCGCAGGGGCAGGGATCATTCCGGCTGATTTTTGGGCTTTCCCGGACAATCGTCTTTCCTGAAGCCGTCAGCTCACTGGGGGAACTGGATTCTTCCAGCGGATGAAACATACGCTCGACTTCCTTTTCCGGTTCGCCAAAACTGGCATCGTAATTCTGCTTCAGCAAAGTTTTGATTTTTTCTGGGCCAAGAGTATAAAAAAATAGCAAACTTTTTTCCGGAAAAATGGTAGCCAATCCCTTTCCACAAGCATGATAGAAATTCATGATCTGGGGTTTCAGAATAATGCCATCGACAGCGATCACAAGGATGATTATGGCCATACTGAGCTGATCGTTTTTGAGTCCTCCGAGTTTATTAATCAGTAGCTCTTTGAGGATGACGGCCAATTCACTGTTCCGATCGGCCTTCTGCATCCAACGAAACATCAAGGTCATCAATAACTGCTCCCGCAAAATTTCGGGCAATTTCGGATCTAAAATCAGGTCTTCCAGAAGCGACAATTTGCCAGCCTCGAGCATTCTGCCCAACAGCTTCGGCAATTCATTAAAAAGCCAGTCTTCGCTATCAAAATACGTATCGATTGCGGCTGTTTTCAACAGATTAATCAGCAAAGGAACTGCCGAATGATCCTGCTGCAAGGCCAGAAACAATACCGCTAAACGTAATTCCTGACGTACCCCCTCATCCGACAGAGTATCAGAATGCTCAATCGCTTGCGAAAGAATTTCACGCATCAGCGGTAAGTATTGCTCTGGAGTCTGACATAACTCACAAAATATTTTTTTAAGCCCATCTTCATCCTGCAACTGGCGCAAACCAGCATGAATTTCCACTATTTCCATATTGATTGCCTTGTTCAAAGGTGAATTGCCAACAAAAACGACATCTATATACTATAAACTGAAAAACCAATCTGTCCCCCTTTCCCATTCCCTATTCCCCTTTATAACGTATAAAAACTCTCAACTCCGCATCACGCACTTCCCCGTCCCCCACAACTTACAATTTACAACTTACAAAAGCGGGCGATAGCCCGCGTTCCCCGACCCCGCCTTTCTCTCTCCCCGCGGCTTGACCCATGCTTTCGATGGTTTACATTATAACATTTCATCAGTTGTTGCAGAAAGCGAGACCCCTAATGATTGTTGATCTGACCCGTGACTACATTGGCTCCATCGGCTCATTTTCTCAGGAAACCAGTGAAATCCATCTCCGCTCGGCAAATACAGCTTACACGGGCATGATCTACCAGTTCCATTCCGGATCCATGCAGGGCACCTATCTTGATCTGCCCGGGCACATCCGGGAAACCGATGACGGATATACAGCCGAAAGCTTTCCGACGGAGCAATTGTATCGTCGTCCGGCATCAGTAATCCGTCTCAACCGGGAGTCCGGCAGCGGTGCGGTCAGCGCCGGCGATTTGGAAGCGGCCTTTGCCGGCAAGCCGGAAACACCGGTGGTCATCATCAACGCCTTGGGTAGCAAAAATCCGGATCAAATTGAGACCCGTTCGGTCTTTCTGGACATGACGGCAGTGCAATGGCTCATTGATGCGGGCTGCAGGATGCTGGTGTCCGACATTTATGAAAGCCAGGCGCTCGAAGGGGTTTTCCTCAAACTGTTCCAAGCCGGCATCTGCACAGTTTGTGAACCCGTCAATCTGGCCAAAGTGACAGCCAGAACAGTTAAGCTCACCATCCTTTTCCCAAAATTTCCGCAGCTGACGCAATTTCCCTGCCGGGCAGTCGCCGAATGGGATGAGCCTTGCCGTCCGCTCTAATTCTTCAACAAGTCCCTTTCAAGCATGGGAAGTATTACTCATGAATCAACAAAAAATTGCAGCCGCACTGAAAAAAGCCGGCTTGAAACGCAACGACATCGTGCTACTGCACAGTTCGCTGCTCAGTCTCGGCGAAATTGACTGTGGCCCGGACGATGTCATCGATGCCTTTCTGCAGGTACTTGGCCCCAAAGGCACTTTAGTCGTCCCGGTATTCGGAGCACTGGGCATCCTGACGGAAACGGTTAAGAAACGCCGGCAGGCGGTTATCAGCACGGCTCCGGTCGGGACTTTAGCCGCGATCGGCGGTAAAGCAGAGGAAATCTGTCAGGATCACTGGCAATGTGAGACGGCCCATGGTAAAGGTTCTCCCTACCTGAAAATTGCTGATTTGGGCGGCTACATCTGCCTGTTGGGCGTCGATCAAGACCGCAATACCACCCTTCACAGCGTCGAAGCGCTACTCGAGCTTCCGTATCTCAATGAGGTCACCCATACCTTTACTGCTCCCGATGGTAAGAGCCTGACTAAAACCTGGAAATATTATCCCGGACCGCATCGGGATTTCATCGGCCTGGATAAATATTTCCATGCCGCCGGCATTATGCACAATACCCACATCGGTAGGGCGGAAGTACGCCTGATCAAAGCAAAAGAGATGATTGAGCTCGGATTGCAACTGGGACAAAAAAATCCCGCCTTCGTGCTTTGTGACAATCCCAGTTGCGCGGACTGCGTCCGACAGCACGCCGCCCTATTTTCAGCCCGAATGGCAAAAGAAGAAAGCTTTAAACTCTCTGCTTCCGCAAAACTGGCCGGATATTACGTTCCGGAGATCATTGACAATCTCAAGGCTACCGGCATTCAGGCACTTGAACTGGATTATCTGCAGGGGCTCTCAGCCATCAGCCTGCCCGCCGAAAAGCTGAAAACCGTCTGTGCGGAATTTGTGGCAGCCGGACTTGAAATCAGTGCGATACGGGTGCCGGTAATTCCCTCTGATATTGAAAAGATGCTGTCGACAGTCCAAGAGGCGGGTATCAAAAGGCTGATTTTGCCCTTTCCAAACTATCCCAGCCTCCTCGAAAAAATCTGTGAGGCCGGTCTGGTTTTTTCGCTGGTCAACACGCAGGAAACGACCGTTGACCTCAACCGCATGCTGATGCCCATCCGAAATAAATTTTCCTGTGACACCACGTTCAATCCAGTCAATTTCGTGCGTGCCAATGAGCATCCTTTTCTTTATTCCTGGCGGGTCGGACGTTTCATCAAATGCATGGGACAGCTGGATATCGTCGATGCCAAATGGGATATGACCCCGACCACGCTGGCCGGCGGTAACAGCGAAATCAAAGAGCTTATTTCCATCATACGCTGCCACCATTGCAAAGGCTGGTTCACCCTCGGCGGTGGCGCCACCTATCCGGGCACCCTCAAGGAAGCCGTCAGTGACTTCAGCCACCTACTGGATAACCTCTGAATGGCGCTCGCAAGCGAGCGCCCACAGAACGGCTGCAGAGCTGGAAAAAGTGCGGCTCTGTGCTGTTAGCTCCGGGCTACAACAACATACAAGGAAAGATCATGACATTAGTATCCCCGCAAATTGCGCAATTTCAGAAAAGTTCCTCATGGATCCGTCGGATGTTCGAAGCCGGCATCGAGCTAAAAAAACAATATGGCAAAGACAATGTTTATGATTTCAGTTTAGGCAGCCCGGATATCCCCCCCCCGGACGCAATCATCGAGGCGATTCGTGACCTGCCAGCCAGCATCCAGCATCCAGCAGGACTGAGCTACATGCCCACTGCAGGCTATCCGGAAGCCAGAGCTGCCTTGGCAGCCTGGCTCAGCCAGGATCAAGGCTGTCCAATCAAGGCCGAACACCTGATTCTAAGCGTTGGGACAGCGGGTGGATTAAATGTCCTTTTCCATACTATCCTCACTCCTGGCGAAGAAGTAATCTGCCCGGCTCCCTATTTTGTCGAATATGGTTTTTATTGCGGAAATCACGGTGGTATCCTGAAGCCCGTAAAATCCAAACCACTGACCTTTCAGCTGGACCTGGACGGCATCGCTGCCGCCATCAATGAAAAAACACGAGCCGTTTTGATCAATTCCCCGAACAACCCCAGCGGCGTCATCTATTCGCGGGAAGAGCTGCAGAAGCTGGCGGAAATCCTGACTCAGGCGACGCAAAAATATGGCCGCCCCATCTTTTTGATTTCCGATGAGCCGTATCGTTTTCTGACCTTTGACGGGGGCCAGTTGCCTTCAGTGTTTACCATCTATCCGTATTCGGTCATTGTGTCTTCATTTTCGAAAAATCTCGCATTGGCCGGGGAACGGGTCGGCTATGTCGTCGTCAATCCCGAGTTGCAGGATGCCGCCGAACTGGTTGCTGGCTTGATCTTCTGCAATCGAATTCTCGGCTACGTCAATGCCCCCTGCCTGGGACAGAAAATTATGGCCGCCTGCGTCGCTCGAGCTACAGAACTGGCAGCCCCACAATTCGCCGTTTACGCAGAACGCAGGCGCCTGATGGCCGAAGTACTGACTGCCGCCAACATCGAATTCCAGCTGCCTGCCGG
>Ga0172378_10003767_pt1 | contig 14266 bp, 11 predicted proteins | sample GrowelOW332metaG_FD_119755 | JGI IMG/M metagenome (GOLD analysis project Ga0172378, IMG submission 119755) | Groundwater microbial communities from an aquifer near a municipal landfill in Southern Ontario, Canada - Pumphouse #3_1 metaG | ecosystem: Environmental > Aquatic > Deep subsurface >... | reverse complement strand
GTTATATAAATTGTTAATAATACCTAAGTAACTTCAATCATTTTAAATTTTGTTTTTGATTAAAAGTAAAGATGAAATATCTTAAAAATTATTCATATTCTTAAGATATAATTACAATATTGAAAATACGAGCCATGATTTTAGTATATGACTAATATTTTATAAAATCTAGTCATGTTGTGATAACATGAATAATAACCATCAAAATCTAGTCACGTTATAATAACATGAATAATAAACACTGAAATCTAGTCATGTTAGAATAACATGAATAATAAACATTAAAATCTAGCCACGTTATAATAACATGAATAATAAATACTGAAATCTAGTCATGTTATAATAACATGAATAATAAACTTTAAAATCTAGTTACGTTATGATAACATGAATGAAAAACATTAAAATCTAGTCACGTTATAATAACATGAATAATAAACACTGAAATCTAGTCATGTTATGATAACATGGGTAAAAAATAACAGAATATAGTTAAGTCATGATGATATGAATGAAATATATTAAAATCTAGTCATATCATAACAACATGAATTAGAAGATTAGATATCTAGTTATACTCTTTAAAAGTACATAAAAAATAGGAAATTTGGATATGAAGGATATATTGATTGCTAATAAAATCTTATAATATAAATTATGAAAAATTTAGCACCTAAAAAATTATACAGAAAAGTTTATGATGAATTGAAAGATTACATAATTGATAATCATTTGAAGCCTGGAGATAAATTACCTACAGAAATGGAAATGACTAAGACTTTAGGTGTTTCTAGAAATGTCTTGCGAGAAGCAATCAAGACTTTTGAGATAATTGGAGTTCTTACATCGAAGCCTGGTGTAGGTATAATTCTTAATAAATTTGATTCTAATTTTCTTTCAAGTTGTATGTTTTTAAATCTTATAGAAGATGATGTTAATCTAGTTGAGCAATCTCTAGAGGTAAGAAAAGTCCTTGAAGTGGGATTTGCAAGAAAAGTTTTCAATTCTATTACCGATGACCAAATAAATTCTCTTTTTGAGATTATTGATGATATGGATAAAATTGTCTCAGAAAAAGAATATTATGAAATGGACGAAAAATTTCATACAATTTTATATAAAAATGTTAGTAATTTAGTTCTAGCTGCAATTATTGAATCAACATGGGAAGTTGATAAAGGCTATAATATCGATATAATTGATAGCCAAGAAATTAGAGTAAAAAAGCATCAAATGATAGCACAAGCATTGAAAGATCATGATTATATAGGGTATTTAGATGCTCTTGATTATCATTTTTACTATAGTTATAAAAAGAAAATTGAACAATTGAATAAATAAAAAGTTAGACAAAAAATGTATATAGAAATATTGATATTCCATATACATTTTATTGGTCAAATTTTAAAAATATTAATTTCGAGTATCGATTATCTTATCAATTAAATCGATGCATTTCATATACATTCGAGGAATGTGAAATGGTCCTTTATACATGTTGCCTTTTACTTTAGTGGAAAGAGTTCCATCCCTATGGAAATAACCATACCATTCACCATTTTTATTATCTACAAATCTTGTTTGAATATAATCATTTACCTTGAGAAATTTATGTAAATGAGATTCATCTTTGGTAAGATAATAAGCATATAGTTGTGCAATAGCAGCTTCACACTGAGGCCACCAGAATTTCATATCTTGATGATATTCTGAAATACTTAAATTGAAGGCATCTCTGTATTGAATGATTCCTCCATAGGGTTCATCCCATCCTAAATCCCATTCCCAGTTGAGTATCTTGAGCCCCAAATCAATATAATCCTTTTTCCCTCTATTTACACCTTCATTCATTATGAACCAAGCACCTTCAATGGCATGACCTGGATTCAATAAGCGTCCTTCCATATGGTCTTTTTGGACAGTTCCATCCATGTTGCACAGTTCAAGTACAAGTTGTAAATCATCTTTTACGAAATATGTTTGAACTTCATTTAGTAATTTATCCATATAATCATTTAACCAATTGGTCTTTCCTGGTATTGATGTTCGTAATTCACTCAATACATTTAGTAAAATCATTGGTTCTCCAAAAGAACGAGACTTTCGCATAGATTTTGGAACTAAAATTCCAGGAGTGGTTCTTAGATATTCTACAAATTCAAGCAATTTTAAAGCTTTGTCTTTGTATTCATCTTTTTTAGTAATACGATAGAATGTGGCAAATCCAATAATTGTAAAAGTTTCACTGAATAGATATCTGATTCTTTTTATAACAGGTTGTCCATCTTCACTGACACGGAAGTACATTCTTCCATCTGCTTTATCAAAACAATAATCCTCAATGAAATGTATCAAACTTTCTGCTGCTTTTAGATAACGAGGATCTTTATATTTTTCATACGCTGTGCAGAATGTCCAAAGAGCTCTTCCTTGGAACCATACACTCTTATCAGTATCCAAAAGAGATCCATCTTCATCTAATGCAGTATATATTCCTCCATTTATGGGATCCATACCGTATTTTAACCAGAATTCAAGTTCACCATTTAAAAGTTGTACTTCGTACAATTTTTTAATATCATTTAACATGTTTAAATTAGTATTTTTCATTTTCTATCTTCTATTTTTATAACGCACTTTTTCACAAATTTTATTTCATTGATTGTAATCCCTGGGCAATGAGGTTCATTGGGGAAAAATATCATGAAATAGCCAGGCTTGAGAATTGATTTGGATAACAATTTACAATTACCATTTTGTCCGTCATTTTCTTCATCATATTGTTCTATTGATTTAAATACACTACCATAATTTATTGATTCTTTACCAATAAGACCTATTTGTATATCGACATGGCTTTTATGTATTTCATAAATTGTCTTGTCATTTTGTGTATTTAAACTAAAGATATTAGCTATAATTCCAGGACTTATTTTATAGGAATCTTCTTTAATATTTACTAAATCTAAGCTCTCTATAAATGGTATAACATCAGCCAATTCGTGAATTAAAGGTATATAATTTTTCATATGCTCTATTTGGTCATAAATCATCAAATCTGTCCTTTCTTACTTATTATTGATGAGGATACATCCCCTCATCAATAATGATATAAGCAGTTTTATAATTCTATAAATATTTCATAAGGGTTATAGAATCAGCTCTTTTGTAAGAACTTAATGATTTTATTCCATCAAAAATTTCTTGAATTTTTTTATCAGAAGGTTCAATAAAAGGTTTTCTAGAGTATCCTGCATCAATGCCCATTTTTCTCATACATGCTTTTAGAGTAGGGAAAAAATCTGATTTTAATAAGTTATATGTAACAGCTGTGGCAACTTTCTGAATTTCAAAAGCCTCTACATATTTACCTTCTTTTGCAAGTATATAAATTTCTTTAAATGTATCACACATCAAATTATAGGTAGAGCCAATGATACCATCAGCCCCTGCTAATAAACCTTGAGTTGCCATTTCATCACAACCTGAATAAATCATGAAGTCAGGACCTAATTCTATTTTTAAAGCACTCATTTCATCATGTTCTCTGCTGGTGAATTTAAGACCATTTACATGTTCTATAGTAGCAAGTTGTCTAATGAGGTCTTTGTTCATAAGACCGGCAAGTTTAATATTATATACAATCATTGGTAGTGAAACTGAGTCTGATATATCTTTATAGTAATTGAATATATCTTCGTTGGAGTATCCATAATAGAATGGAGGAACAGATGAAATTGCTGCAGCGCCTATTTTTTCAGCATGTTTTGCAAGGTCAATTGACATTTTGGTACCAATGGCACCAATGTGAACAACAACCGGAATTCTTCCTGCTGTTACATCCATAACACATTCTGCAAAAGCTTTTCTTTCTTCTAATGACATTAAAAAACCTTCACCTGTGCTACCAGTAATATAAAGAGCATCTGCTCCTTTCAATATTAAATCTTCTATTACAATTTTTGCCTTTCTAAAATCGACATTTTCATTCTCATCAAATGTTGTAATCATTGCCGGAATGACTCCTGTAACATCCTTAATTGTAAAATTTTTCATCTTTAGCTCCTTAGATGTTCCACCATCTATTTTTATTTTTATATTTTTGATTAAAATATTTGTATTTTTATGTTTTATTCAAAAACTATTTTTCTAGTTTTGAATCAGATTTTTTTATAAATTCTTCAGCAAACAAGCAACTTACGTAATGCTTTTTCCCATTAATTACATATTCTGTAAGTTTTGGAACATTAGATTTACATTCTTCTCTGCAAGAAGGACAACGAGGATGAAAAGGACAACCTTTAGGAGGATTAACTGGACTTGGTACATCTCCTTGAAGTGGAATACGTTTTCGTCTTTTTGTTATGTCTGCAATAGGTATTGCTGAGAGTAAAGCATTTGTATATGGGTGAATTGTGTTTGAAAATAACTCTTCAGTATCAGCAAGCTCAACAACCTTTCCTAGATACATAACGACTATTCTATCTGCAATATATTCTACAACAGATAAATCATGTGTAATGAACAGGTAGGTAAGATTTCTCTCTCTTTGCAATTTTTGGAATAACTGTAAAACTTGTGCTTGAATTGAAACATCAAGAGCAGAAACAGCTTCATCACATACAATTAATTCTGGATTTACGCTTAGTGCTCTGGCAATACCAATACGTTGTCTTTGTCCGCCTGAAAATTCATTTGGATAACGAGTCATATACTTTCTAGGCAAGTTAACTGATTCTAATAAATCTCCAACGATTTTTCTTCTATCTTCAATTTTTTTTATTCCAAATTTTTTAAGAGGGTCAGAAAAAGATCCAAAAATAGAGAAAGATGGATTCAAAGAAGAATAGGGGTCTTGAAATACAATTTGTAGTTTCTTTCTAGCTATGTCCATTTTTTGATTATCAAGTTTGGTTAAATCAACCATTTTATCTTTTTCTATTTCATAATCAACTGAACCTTCAAAAGGTTTAACAAGCTGCAATATTGATTTTCCTAATGTAGTTTTTCCACATCCAGATTCTCCAACGATACCTAGCGTTTCTCCTCTATGAACATCAAAATCTACACCATCAACTGCTTTTACATATCCTATGGTGTGTTTTAGTACTCCACGTTTAATTGGGAAGTACGTTTTGAGACCTTTTACAGAAAGCAATACTTCTCCTTTATTTTCCATTATTAAACTCCTTACATCTGAAACAACAGACCTTGTGATCTTTGTTGAATAAAACTTCTTTAGGCATTTCTTCAAGACATATTTGTGTTGCGTAATCACAACGGGGTGCAAATTGGCATCCTTTAGGTCTATCGAATGGGTCTGGTGTGGATCCTTTTATAGGTTCAAGTTTTTGATTTTTACCTCTACCTAAAACAGGGATTGAGTCTAGAAGAGCTTTTGTATAGGGATGTATTGGATTTGTTAATACTTCTACAGCATCTCCACTTTCAACAACATTTCCCATATACATCACAACTACATCATCTGCCATTTCAGCAATTACCCCCATATCATGAGTGATAAGCATCATAGCCATTTGTTTTTCATCTCTTAATTTGAGCATCAGTTCAAAAATCTGTGCTTGTATTGTTACATCAAGAGCAGTTGTTGGTTCATCTGCTAATAAAACTTTGGGCTCACATGCCATAGCCATAGCAATCATTGCTCTTTGACGCATCCCTCCAGAATATTCGTGAGGATATTCATAAAAACGTTCTTCAGGTGCAGGGACTCCCATATCTGCTAATAACTCAATTGATTTTTTAGTGGCTTCTTTTTTGCTCATATCTGTATGAGTTAGAAGCATTTCATTCAGTTGATAACCAACTGTAAATACAGGATTGAGTGCAGTCATTGGATCTTGGAAAATCATTGCAATATCAGAACCACGAAGTTTTCTAATTTCTGATCCATTTTTTGGTAGTTTATCTATTCTAATTGGTCCTTTATCACTGTTGAATGTAATGGAACCATTTTCGATTCTTGATAATTCTGGTAACAATCTCATTATTGAATTTGCAGTAACACTTTTTCCACAACCACTTTCTCCAACAAATCCTAGAATTCTTCCTTTCTTTAGATTGAAAGAAACATTTCTTAATGCTTTGTTACAGCGTAGGTTGGTATAAAAGTTAACACTGAGATCTTTTACTTCAATTATTGTATCGCCTTCCATATAATTCTCCTTTTTAACCTACTTGAGTAGGATCAGCTGCATCTCTAAGTCCATCACCAATGAAGTTAATTGCCATAACAAAAACAGTAATAACTATTCCAGCTGGTAACCAAACCCACAATGCTTCACGAAGAATTGTAAGATCCTGTGCAACATTTATGATATTTCCCCATGTTGCAACTTCCATTGGAACGCCGAGACCTAAGAAACTTAAAGAAGATTCTTGTAAAATAAACATAGCTGTAGATAGAGTGATATTTACAAAAATAGGACCAATAGCATTTGGAAGCATATGTTTAAAGGCAATAATACTTTTCTTAATTCCAAAAGCCTGCAATGCTTGAATGTACTCTTCTTCTCTTATGGACAACATTTGGGAACGAGCCATACGATACATTCCAGGCCATCCTGTTAGGATGAAGATAAAGATTAAATTCCAAAGGCTCTGTCCTGTTATTGCAACAATAATTGAAACAAGAATAATTTGAGGAAAGCTCATCATTATTTCTGAAAACTTCATAACAACACTATCTAGCATCCCACCTCTATAACCGGCATATGTGCCAAGAGAAACTCCAATTAATGCAGCTCCTACAGCACTACCAAAACCAATGAATATTGATATTCTTCCGCCATATAAGATTCGAGCCCACATGTCATGTCCAATTTTATCGGTACCTAGGATATGTGTTGAATTAGGTGGAACCAGTCGGTTTCTTAGATCTATTGCAGTTGGACTATAATCTGTGAATAAGGGTGCTCCATAACATAGAATGACCATCAAAATAAAAATTATAGCTCCTACTACCGCCAACTTATTGGCAAGAATTTTTCTTAACACTCTACTTTTATTTGATGATTTCAATAGACCTTTGTTTTCTTTGTAAAGGAGAGTATCCATTTTTTTTGATAAAGATTTTTTTCTCATATTTTAATACCTCCTAAGATAGTTTTACGCGAGGATCTAACAACGCTGTCACAACATCAACGAGAATACTTGAAAGAAGCACAACGATAACATCAAAGAAAGCTATCATCATGAATACAGGGGTATTTTGAGAACGAATAGATTTAACAAATAATTGTCCAACACCAGGCCATTGAAATACTTGCTCTATTACTACAGAGCCACCTATCAGCATTGGAAGTCTGAAACCAACAAGTACAACAACTGGAGTCATTGCAACGCGCAGTCCATGAATAAGATTGACCCTCCATTCTGAAAGACCTTTGCTTCGAGCGGTTTTAATATAATCTTTATTTAATGAATCAAGAAGGCTTGATCTAGAGTATCGCATAACACCAGCTGCCATAGAGAGACCGAGAGTCACTGCAGGAAGTATTAGATGATTTAAGCGTTGGTAGAATTGGGTATTGCCAGGGAACATTCTTCCACCGACAGGCAGCCAATTTAATTTGAATACGAATAATAAAATCATAATCAAACCAAATAAGAATTGTGGTATTGCAACACCTACCATACCAAATACCGTGAGAGTGTTGTCTCCAATGCTACCTTTATGCAATGCAGAAATTACTCCTAAGAAACTCCCAAAGATTGTTGAGAAAATCAATGCTGCGATAGATAATTCTAATGTTGCAGGAATTGTTTTGGCTAATAAATCTTTAACGGGCACTCCGCTTTGAATACTATATCCAAAATCTCCATGAACTAGGTCTACAAGCCAATTACCATAGCGTACAAGGAAAGGATCTTTCAAACCAAGCTCCAATCTCATAGCATCGAGTTCTTCTGCGGAAACAGTTGATAATGCATCTGGTGGAATTAAATAATCGACAGCATCACCAGGCATCAACTCAATTCCAACAAACATCATGAAACTAATAATTAGTGTCATTGGAATCAAGCCTAGTAATTTCCTAAGTATATAATTTAACATTTGTCTTTCTCTCTTACATTTTACGTTTTATATTATCTAATTGTTATTGTTTTTAAGAATAAGGCCATAATTGAATATTTCTTTTATGGCCTAAATTCGATTCGAATTATTGAAGTAAATTATTTAAATCAATCAATATTTGCAGGATGAGGATATTGGTTCATGAAGAATAATCTTGTGTAACGAATATTAACAGGAATAATTTTCATACCTTCAATTGCTGCAACGCCATTAACATCATCAACACTCTTTGTATAACCATAATCGATTCTACCAGCTTCGGCATTTTTAACTAGGTTTGCATCATTTTCATAACTTGAAGATAGATAAACCTTTTCGATATTACCGGTACCTTTTTGGAAGTAATCTTTATTCTTATCAAGAATGCAGTAGTTACCCATATTGACTGTTCCAACTTTAAATGGACCTGTTCCAACTGGATTTTGCCAGAAAGAATTCTGTTGAAGAGTTATTGGATTTGCGCCTTCTAGAAGATGTTTAGGTAAGATCGCCCATTGGCTCAATGTTAGTAATGCATTAGGGTCAATTTTAGCAAATTTTAGAGTGACAGTATTACCATCAATCATAATTCCAGAGATACCTTTACTTGTACCATCTTTAAATTCTTTTGCACCTTCCAAACTGTTGAATGTAGCAAATGCATTTGAATGTAATCCTGGACATCTGATTAATAGCTCTATTGTGAATTTAACATCTTCAGCAGTGAAAGGCATTCCATCATGCCATTTTACATCATCTCTAAGATTTAATGTAATTGTCTTACCATCTTTAGATACGTTATAACTCTTTGCTAGAAGACCTTCTGTTGGAGTTAAAGAAGCATCTGTATTTATTAGTCTATCAAATACCAATTCTTGATAAAGAGAAACACCTGGGTTTACTACTTGATAGTAGAAGAATTCTTCTGGTCCACCATTTGTGTATAATGTTTTGTCAGATCGTGAAGTTGTCCAATTTAATATATTTTTATTATATGGATATTGTCCATTTCCAAATTCTGTTCCTTTAGTATCAATTTTATCACTTGTGAAAGTGAATAATAACTGATGGTAAAGAGGCATTATATACATGTTATCTGCCATGGTTTCTTCTACAGAATAGAAAGCTTGTTTTTGTTTGGTAATATCTAGTGTTACCGCACCATCAATTAATTCATCTAAACCTTCTACGTAAGGTAGAGTTGAGTTATTTACAGCTCTGCTTGTAAATCTATTGATGAATTCATCATTTGATAGAGCAGCTATAGCAGCATATGCTAAATCCCATTTTATTACAGAAGGGCCATTAACTCTATCTTCAGGAGCTAACCATAATTGTGATCCAAGATCTCCTTCAAGTTTTCTAAAGGAAGATTTAACACCAACTGCCAACCAGTATTGTTGAATAACTGACATCAAATCTACAGTTTGCTGATCTCCGTAATAATAAACAACATCTAATGTGTAATCTGAAGGCCATTGAGCTTCTTTTAAAAGTTCTTTTGCTTTTTCAGGATTGTAATTATAAGTCATTATGTCGTCTGAAAGATATGGTCCTGGTGGGATAAGAGATTTAGCAACTTCTGCTTTTCCATCAAATAGAGTATCGACGATTGTGTCCATATCGATTGCATAACGTAAAGCTTGTCTTACTCTTACATCTGAAAGTGGAGTACCGAACTCTACCCATGCAGGTTGTTCCATACTTTTATTAGAAGTAGGTACACTTTCCTTTGAGCCGTTTGCAAATATGCAATTTACTGAAATAGCTAGTATCATTGCAACGCATAAAAATTTTTTCATAATCTTCTCCTTTTGTTTAAAATCTTATGAAACTTAAGATATATTTCTATTATTGTAGTACAAAGTATATTCTGTCAAGAAAAATAAAAATATAACAAGCAATTTTAATAATATGAAACATATATTACAATATTATAATTATAAATATTTATATATTAAAGAATTAAATAAATAGATATTTTGTATAAAATTTTAAAGACTTGATTTATAAAAGTTCGAAAATTATAATTTATCACAAAATAGTCTGATTATTATGAATAAAAAGTTCAACTGATATCTCAGTTAAAATATCTGTTGACACTACATAAAATCTAAATCATAATACGATTATTAGGTGAAATATTTTATATAGAAAGATATATTATTTATTTGGATTTTGAATATTTTCTTAAAATCTTTGATATAGGGATGCTAACAGTGCAAAAAGATACCAACGAAATAAATAATTTGGATAATAAGCAAGGATCCTTAACTGAACAGGTGTATGATACAATACTTGAAAGGATAATCAATTTTGAAATTCCAGTTGGGACTTTAATTGATCGTAAAAAACTGGCTAAAGAATTGGGGGTAAGTATGTCTCCTTTGAGAGAAGCTTTAACTCAATTGACAGCTGATGGGTATCTTGAAACTTATCCTAGAAAAGGAACATTGGTCAAACCTATAAACAAAGAAGAATTATATGGAAGCTTGATGGTTAGAGTTGCTTTAGAATGCCAAGCAGCGCGCATGAGTTTTGGAAAAATAAATGAAATTAAAAGACAGTTGCTCATTGAGAAAGCTAGGATTACTGATGACAATGTGACTTCTGCTGCTCACTGGAAATATGAAGTTGATTTCCATCTAACTCTAATGAAGATGGCTGGTAATCCTTTTTTGACCAATGTCTATAAAAAACATGTACAAAAGAATATTTTTTACAAAATTACAGCGTATTCTTCAGAACCATTGCGTCTTACAAGGAAAAATCATGTTAAACTTGTAAATGATTTGTTCTTAGCATCATCTAAAGATGAAGCTGAGAGGTTAATAAGAGCACATCTTGATACAAGTGTTGATGTCTTAAATATTAAAGAATGATAAGTGTTTTAAATATATGATATTGAAAAGAAAACAGTACCCCTCTTGTTCTGATAGTTAACATTACTGAAAATACTATCTTAGGAAGTATAAGAAGTTGTATTTAGTTATTAGAGTTGTCATATGTAATAATTTCTGGAAGAATAACTTTTTTATTTTTATAGAATATGGATTCTAAATTATATTCAAAATTTGAAGCACCAAAAAGTTTGTTTATTTTATTTACTATTATCAATTTATTTTTTGCTCTGGTAGTTGCAACATAATGATTATAAAGAGCTATTTCTTGTAAAGAGTTTTCGGTAATTGAAGAACTTTTTTGATTATTCGTATAACATTTAAAAGTTGTAGGTAAATGATAATCTTCAGAAAAAATAATAACTTGTTCAAATTCAAGACCTTTTGAAGAATGAAATGTCGTAGAAATGGTATTATATAAATCAACATTAAAAGCGCATTCGTAAAATCTAGTGGTTATTGTTTTGTAAAGTTTTGAAATATTTGTTTCAGAAGGTTCAAGGTTTAAAAGGTTCAATATTAAGCGTACTGTGGCTTTAAATTCAGTGTATTTTGTTGAATTTTTATTTTTTATTTTATCTAATAAAGTCTTTAGCATATTTCTAGTACTTGTTGGTATCTCCGTATTAGGAATTGTTTCAATAAAATCAAAAATAGAATAATATTTTTTGTAATTATAATTGGCAACAGCCATATAAAACCAATGATCATTTGTAGATATGTCTGCAATTGGAGTTCTTGGAATAAAACTACAGTCATATAATTTATTAGTGAAATCCTCAGCACATAATTTTGCATTATCATTAGAATATCTTAGAATAGCTAATGATTTATTCGAGTCTATATAAGTTCCAATAGTTTCAAGCCAATTATCATTGTAACTGTTTATACAAATTATTTGGTTTATACTATTTGATGGTTCATACAAGTGTTGAGTCTCTTCAAAGAGAAGATTTGAATAATTTTGAATTTGTTTACATGACCTGAAGTTTTCAGATAAGTAAAGAGAGGTAAAATTTGATTTTTTTTGTATTTCTTTAAATATTTTTGGATCAGCTCCTCGCCATGTGTATATTGATTGTTTTGAATCACCAACAATAAAGATTTCTATCTTTAATTCATCACAAATATACATAAAAAAATTATTCATATCTATGTCACAATCTTGATATTCATCTATGTAGAGTTTGAAATATTTGGATTTTAAATATAATTTACAAGATTTAGATTTTTTTAATATATCTAATGCTAGTTCAAATATGAAGTTATTATTTGGATTACTATAAACACCTAATATTGATGAATTTTGAATCATTTTGATGCCATCAATAAAAGAAGTAAATTTTTTGGTGTAATTTGTGTCTAAATTTTTGTTAAAATCATTCCCATAAACATCTTTCATAAAAGGTATTATAATCTCATTAATTGCAAAGCTATTAATTGTACCGATATAATGATTATAATTGTCAAATCCTATTCTCTTTTTTATTTCACTTGTTGCTTTAATAGTAAAAGTGATTGCAGCAATTACCTTATAAGATTTATTTTGTTCAATTTCATATTTGATTTTTTCAACTAATGTAAAAGTTTTACCTGTTCCAGCACTTGCACTTACAATTACATTGCCTTTAGATTTTATAATTTCTTCTTGATTGCTTGTTGGTTCCATTGTCTAAATTCTCTTTAAACATTCAAAGTTATAGCTATTATATATCTTTATACAATCTTCTTGTGTAAAATATTTTACTAATTCAACCATATGATTTTTTTTAGCTTTTTGTAAATATTCTACAGAGTCTATTGAGTCTGAGTCTTCTTCATTATCTTTCTCTTTTTGGTTTGTTTTAATATATTTAATTAGTATGTCATGGATAACTTCATCTAAGTCATTTTCTAAGTCTACTTTGGAAAGAAAAATATTTTTGTCTGCTCGAATTTCATCTAATTTATCTTTATAACTTTCATAAAGATTTCGCTTTATAGTAATTTTTTCTGCTTTTGAATAGTCTTTAATAGGTTTGCCTTTTAATTCTTGTGGAATTATCGTGCTTTTAATGCTGTGAAAATCAATTGGTAATTCGTTGGTTTTAGAATATTTTTCCACTCTTTTAAAACCTAATAAAGTAAATTCATTTTTGCCTTTAGGAATTCTCAAATCATTATCAGTTTTAATTATTGTAGAAATTTTTAATTTAGTAAGTATAGAGTAATAAAAATTAAATCCTATTCCACCGACATCTAAGATATAACCACCTTTACTTTCAAATAAAGGGGTGACTGTGTTTAAAACTTTTCTAAATAAAACAAGTTCTGAAGGACCTTCTACTAATAAAACTCTATCAGCAAATATAGCCTCTGAAAGGTTCCTATTTAGCATTTCTTTAGAATCGGAGTACTCTTTTGGGATTTCAAATAAGTTACTTGCTGTGTCGATTTTATTATTGTTATAAATTCTGATTAAATTGATATTGTCCATCTCATATAAAATAAAAGGTGAATGAGTTGTAGCAAATAAAAATTTATATTTTGAATTATTAAAAATAGTATTTGAAAGAGCTATTTGCATAGATCTATGTAAATTATTCTCTGGTTCTTCAATCATAAATAAATTAATTTTTCTTTCTTGAAAGTTTAGCGCAAGAATATCATAAATTGAATATGCCAATAATTTTTTTCTTCCTTCACCTGAGGTAGGATATAAGTTATCATCTCCATTTTTTTGTATATATGGAACTAAATTGGAATATAAATCATTATTAGCAAGTTCTGAACGTACATTTATATTTATGTTATCATCAGTAAATCTCTTATAATCATTGGTAAGTTGTGATTCAAATTCACGGATTCCTTTTAAGTCGGATATATTTGTATTTATAGAATCATAAGATTTTTTAATACTAGCTATTATTTCCGGATTACTTTTATCTTCAGTATCAATAAGAGCTTTGATATTTTTCTTAAATAAGTAATTTAAATTGACATAAGAATCAATATATATAACATTTATTATATCATCTATTGCATAAGAATTGCTTCTTTGTTGAATCTCTTCTAAGTGATCTAGATCACTCCCCCAATATAGAGTTTGTAGAGCTTCTTGTTCATCTTTTTTAAAAATTCCTTCGAATTTGATATAAATAATAGTAGAATCACTATAAATTGCTCCTTTCATTCGGGATCTTAGTAGGTCGTTTTCAATATTTCCATCTTCTGTCTCACTAATATCAATAGTTACTAATATTGTTATATCATTCTCAATATTGTGTTTATAGAAATCAGATTCTTGAAG
>Ga0172378_10003766_pt1 | contig 14266 bp, 17 predicted proteins | sample GrowelOW332metaG_FD_119755 | JGI IMG/M metagenome (GOLD analysis project Ga0172378, IMG submission 119755) | Groundwater microbial communities from an aquifer near a municipal landfill in Southern Ontario, Canada - Pumphouse #3_1 metaG | ecosystem: Environmental > Aquatic > Deep subsurface >... | reverse complement strand
GGATCTTCTCCTCGGACAGACCAAGCTTCCGGAAGACCGCGTCCTGCAGCTCCGCGTTGTGGATACGGAGCGAGCCCGAAGCGAGCTCGTTGCCGTCCAAACAAAGGTCGAAGCAGGCACCGCCGCAGTCTGGATCGTCGATGTCGCCCTGGGGCAGCACGAACGGGTGGTGGAACGAGTCGTACTTGCCAGAGACCGGGTCGATGGCAAACATGGGGCACTCGTCCATCCACAGGAACTGGTGCACGCCCTTAGGGACCAGACTGAGGTCGGCCGCAATCTTCTTCCGGAGCAGCCCTCCGCCAGTGTAAGTGGCCTGCCACGGACCGGCTATAAGAAAGAGCAGGTCGCCCTCCTCTGCACCGGTCGCCTTCTTGACGTTTTCCAGAATTTCCGGAGTGAAATACTTTGTGATATTCGAGGTAAGCACCCCGTTCTCCATCCGCATCCAGGTCAGGCCGCCGAGCTTGCATTTGTGCTTGGCATATGAGATGTACCGGTCGACATCGTTCCGGCCGACCTTCTCGCCGGCAAACGACTTTTTGAGATTCAGAGCCGCCACGATGCCATGGTTGGCTAGGATATTCTGAAAGATCTTGTATGGCACGTCCTTCATGACGTCCGTTAAAGTGGTGAATGTCAGGTCGTACCGCAGGTCGGGCTTGTCAGAGCCGTACTTCTCCATGGCGGTCTTATAGGGAACATGGATGAACGGCGTTTTCAGTTCCGTGCCGTACAGCCCTTTCCACGCATAGGCCAGCATGTTCTCGATGACATCCTGGATATCCTTCATGTCCACGAAGGACATCTCCATATCCAGCTGGGTGAACTCGGGTTGCCGGTCCTTCCGGGAATCTTCGTCGCGGAAACAGCGGGCCACCTGGAAGTAGCGGTCCATGCTCCCGACCATCAGCATCTGCTTGAACAACTGCGGGGACTGGTCGAGGACATAGAATTTACCTGGGTGCACCCGGGACGGCACGACGTACTCACGGGCACCCTCGGAGGTCGACTTGCCCAGCATCGGGGTCTCGATCTCCAGGAACTTCTGGTCCTCCAGGTAAACCCGGCACAGATGCAGGAATCTGCTTCTGAACTCCATGGTCCTGATCATATCGGTCCGCCGCAGGTCGAGATACCGGTATTTCATCCGGGTATCTTCGTCGGGAAGCACGCCCTCTTTCTGGTCGCCGATCTCGAACGGCGGAACCTTAGACTTGCTGAGCAGTTCGGCATGGGTGATGAGAATCTCGATCTCGCCGGTCGGGTTCGACTCGACAGCGGTGCCCTCGACCCGGGCACGGACCTTGCCCTCTATCAGTACGCAGGACTCCCGGGAGAATGTGTCCATTACGGCTGCGATCCGCGCCCGGTCGGCCTCAGGCACATCGGCCGGATCGAAGACGATTTGGGTGATCCCGTAGCGGTCGGCCAGGTCAATGAAGGCGACCCCGCCGTGGTCCCGCGAGAACCTGACCCAGCCTTCCAAGCAGACCTGTTTGCCGATGTCGGCGGCCCGGAGCTCGCCGCACGTGTTCGTTCTTCTCATTGAGATGCCTCTGAATATGGCCTCTAATGAAGGTACCCTATAAAAGTGTTATATGAGAAGCCAAGAAACTTCAGCCCGGCGGAAATGACCGGCGGCCGGAACGGGCTCGAACTTTCTGTACAGGTCAGTGCCGATCGGGGCGGATTCCCGTTCCCCGGCTGCGAATTTTAATGAAAAACCGCCGTCGGAATCCGCGTTCAGACGGTCGGCGGCAGCAACGGAGGCACGAAGTCGTTGGATGACTTCACGATGTTGAGGATGATCGATGTATTGGTCTTCAGAACACCTTTGGTGCTGTTGATCAATTTGACTACCCGGGAGAACTCGTCCCGGTCGAGACAGCAAACCAGGGCCGTGCAGTCCGCCTCACCGGTAACGTCGAAGACAGCCACCACTTCGGGAATGCCTTTCAGTTCCTGCTCGACGTTCACGACGTCGTCCGAGAATACCTGGACGATGCCCATGTAATCGTAACCCATGGCGACGTAATCGATCTTGGCCCGGTAACCGCGGATCACACCCTTGCTCTCCAGGACCTTGACCCGCTGGATCAGGGTGGTCGGATGGACACCCAGCTGTTTCGCCAGCTGTCTGTAGGAACCCTGGCTGGACTTGCACATCATCTCGATGATGCGCCGGTCTAGTTCGTCAAATTCTGATAGGTCGCCCATTCCGATTCCTTCCGGGTTGGGAATCGAGTAGGGCATACTTATTACATTAGGTCGCTTTGCGGTAACCATCAGAGGCGGACGAATGACAGAAGAGGTCTTCAGACGCGACGGATATCTTTCGGAGTTCGAAGCGGACGTGGTCTCCGTCAAAGACGACCAGGTCGTACTTACCAACACAGCGTTCTATCCCGGCGGAGGCGGACAGGTGTGCGATACCGGCACTATCCAGGGACAGCGGGTCACCGAGGTCCGCTACGAGGGCAAGGAGATCGTACATAAGGTACCGAATAACAATTTCAAGGCCGGCGACCACGTCTGGTGCAGCATCGACTGGGACCGGCGGCTGGACCTGATGATGGGGCACACCGGTGAGCACCTGCTGTTCTGCTCCCTGCGGAAACAGGACCCGGACCTGGCCATTACCAAGATTTACATCTCTCCCGAAGACAAGTACGTCATCGTAAACCACGATGTGCCGTGGGACAAGATCAAGGCGGCGCTGCAGTTTGCCAACCAGGCCATCCGGGACAACCTGTCCGTGACCAAGGCAGTCATGAGCCGGGACGACCCGGACCTCGCTAAGGTCCGTATCAAGCTCGACCGCATCCCCGAAGACGAAGAGATTACCGTCGTCGCCATCGGCGACATCGACTACTCAGCCTGCAGCGGCATCCATGTGATGGAAACCTCCGAGCTCGAACAGCTTTTCGTGGACCGGAAAATCTCGGCCGGCAAGGACGGCGTTGCTATCCACTTCAAGGTCGGTCCCGCTGCCGCCGACGCAGCCATGGCGCTCGCCAACACCTGCCTGCAGGTAATCGACGAGACCGGCAGCAAACCAGAAGATCTTATCAAGACCGTAGCTAACCTCCAGCACGAGCTGAAGGTCGCGAACGACGCCAAGAAGACAGTCACCAGACAGCGGATCGAAGAGCTCAGACCGACGGCCATTGACGGCACTGCCGTCTACAGCGGACTGTTCGCCGATGCCGACCGGAAGACCCTGACTGACGCGGCCGAGGAATACAGAAGTCAGGGCGGCGTAGCCGTCTTTGTTTCGACCGGCGAGACCCTCGCAGTGATGCTGGTCTCCGGCACGCCCAGGGTCAACTGCAGGACTGTCCTCGGCGACGTGCTGAAGCAGTTTGACGGCCGGGGCGGCGGCAAACCCGACTTCGCGCAGGGTGGCGTGCCCGACGCAACGAAAGGCCAAGCGGTCCTGAACGCTCTGCTTGAAGCTGTGAAAAAAGTGCTCTGATCAGCGGACCTTCCAATCCCTTGCAGCCATGAGCCAGCCGATCAGTTCCTGGTCGATGTCGGCCGGTTTGCTCACGGCCACGTGATACATCCACCTGCCCGAGTAGGACTGGGTGACCTCGGTCAGCCGTGGGCCTTCCAGTTGGCGGTTCAGTCCGAACGAGACTGCCAGGTAATGTGCCGGCCTGCCCGGAATTCGCATGGGCCCGGGCCGCCATACGTAGGCATAGGGACGGTCGTTCACTTTCAACACGACCATCGTCGACTGTATTCCGGCCATTGTATCCGGACATGCCTGCCGGACTGCCGTATACAGACGGTTGAACAGGTCCCGGTCGGTCGGGTCGGCAAAAAAATCCTCGGCGGCGCTCATGGCTTTTCGTCTTCTGTATAGTCGTTCTCGGTCTTTGGCTTACCGCCGGTGCCGATCTATCCGCCCATGAACAAGCGGCCTATGATCGATACGGCCTGCACATGCAGGCGTCATACTTATGACGCCGCCAAACTAGAGCACAGTTATACCGTTTATGTCAGCATAATACCCTTAATAAGGATGATGACTTTAGGGTGACCTATTATGGCAGGCGGAATGAGGGGGGTTAACCCCCGTCAGATGCAGCGTACAATGCGTTCGATGGGCATCCAGCAGACGCAGATTGCCGATGTCACCGAGGTCATCATCCGGACCAAGACACAGGATATCCTGATTACGAACCCGGAGGTCCTCTGCATCGAAATGAAGGGCAGTAAGAGCTATCAGGTCACTGGCACCGAGCAGGTGTTGCCGGCCGGGTCGGTCGGCGTTGAGACAGCGGTCGAAGCTTCATTCCCCGCCGAAGACATCGAACTGGTGATGTCACAGACCAAGTGCGACCGTGACAAAGCCGTCAAGGCGCTGACCGCCTGCGACGGACAGCCGGCCGAAGCAATCGTGAAGATTATGTCAGGTGAGTAAAATGTGCCTAGCAATTCCGGGAAAGATCGTGAAGATTGACGGCGACGAAGGCGAAATCGACTTCGGCGGCGTCATCAGGACTGCGAACGTCTCCATGGTAGACGCGCATGTCGGTGAGTGGGCCGTGGTTCACGCCGGTTTCGCCATCGAAATCATGGATGAGGATGAGGCCCAGACAACCCTGAAACTGTGGAATGAGGTAATCGACAGCGGCGTGGTCGAGGCCAAGAACCCCAGCTAAGCAAACTATTTATACGACAAAGCTATCGCAGGAATTGGTCTGACGGCCACAGCAGCGGGGTTCACCCGGTCCCATCTCGAACCCGGAAGTTAAGCCCGCTAACGTACCTGTCGTGTACTGTATTGCGCAAGCGTACGGGAAAGCAGGCGCGCTGTCAACCACTTCTTAACTTTTACCGTTCGGGTCGTGCCATTTTGTATGGTACGATGTTTTCGGCTGATTCGGCATGCTTTCGCACTTTTGAATGTACACTCCTGTCTTTGGTTTGAATCCGCCGCGTTTAGTTAACCGAATTATGCTGATTTTTGTACTGATTCAAATAATGGTACCTAAAAGTTGCAACGATACACAAATACGATACGACCGGTCAGACACCGTGAGGGAGAAGGGCCGTAACTTACAAAAAACCCTCAATCAACTGAGCCAATTCCTCAATCCGGGAAAGAAAGAACGTCGGATCGTTAAATGCACAAGACAGACGGCAAATCGTATGCCGTCGAAAAACCGCTCAGTTTCCGATTTCTCCTCATCTTTCGATAGATTTCAATCTAATCCCGAAATAAAAGAACTGTTCGAGGGCGACCTTTCGGTCAACAGCATCATCAGAAAAAGTAGTGGATAACATTTGAAAACACCAACATCGAGACAACTGCCGACAGCATAGAACAATGTCCTCTGTTCGTCATCGCTTTTGCTGATCAGATTTCCAAACTGTGTTCGTTCAAAATCGCCTTAATCTCCGCGACTTACGTAAATCAGAGGACAAGAAGACCGGAACGGACAATGACGTTTCCTATTCATCGTCAAACAGCTGGTATCGTGCTCCTATTGTCACGCCCGCGATAAGAACGATTAAGATAATCTTTCGCCATGGTCGGAACAATGATTCTGATCAAACTGGGCGGCAGCGTCATCACCGATAAGGCCATCTACCGCACTTTCCGGCAGGACACTGTCGCACGGTTGGCGGATGAGATTGCCCGTGCGGGACAGCAGGTAATCATTGTTCACGGTGCCGGTTCGTTCGGGCACATCGTCGCCAAGAAGTACGCATTGCAGAACGGTTTAACCGATCCGGCCGTGCAGGTCCCCGCCGCCGCGCGCGTGATGTGCGACGTCCGCGAACTGAGTAGCATGATAGTCGAGGAACTGCTGGCCAAGAATCTGCCGGCGGTCTCCGTACCGCCGGGTTCCTGTTACGTTACCGAACACGGGAAGATTGTCATAAAAGATGAGGAGACCCTGCGGGCCCTGGTAAATCTCGGGCTCATGCCGGTCATGTTTGGCGACGTTACCGCTGACCGGACTCAGGGAGTAGCTATCGTCTCCGGCGATCAGCTCATCGAGGTCCTCTGCCGGATGTTCGATCCGTCGCTGGTTGTTTTTGTTTCAGACATAGACGGCCTGTACGACCGCGACCCTAAGACTGACCGGAAGACCAGATTAATCGGTGAGGTCACCGCCGCAAAACTGGCGGAAATCCCAGCTGAGACCACCGTCGCCGACGTAACCGGCGGCATCCGGTCCAAAATGGCGGCAATGCTCCGCATGACCAATGGACACCGGGAATGCGTCTTGGTTAACGGGACTGTGCCTAACCGCCTGTACTCATTATTAAAAGGCGAGGTCGTTACCTGCACCACAGCCAAAGGGGGCCTGGAGTGAATGCCTATAGGACAGCGTAAAGCCGAACACGTCGAAATCTGCCTGAAAGAACGCATCGTCCCGGACCACTGTTATTGGGACGACGTCCGCTTGGTCCACAATGCTCTGCCTGAGCTCAATATGGACGACATCGACCTGAAGAGCGATGTTCTGGGCAAAAAACTCTCGTTCCCGTTCATCGTCACCGCCATAACCGGCGGTTTTCCGGGCGCCGAGAAGATCAACCGCAACCTGGCGGAAGCCTGTGCCGACCTGCAGATCGGTCTGGGCATCGGGAGCGAGCGCGCCGGCGTCACCGGCGTCAGCCCCGAGAGTTACCGGGTAATCCGGGATTACGATGTCCCGCTGGTCATCGGCAACATCGGCGCCCCGCAACTGGTCCCGCAGCACAGTAAGGACCGTTTTACCCCCGAGATGGTCGGGCAGGCCCGCGACCTCATTGACGCGGACTACATCGCCGTGCACCTGAACTATCTCCAGGAAGTCATCCAGCCCGATGGCGATACCAACGGCGCCGGCGTCCGGGACGCTATCCGCGACCTGGCCCGCCAGTACCCGCTCATTGTCAAAGAGACCGGCGCCGGAATCAGCCGCGGTGTCGCCGAGCGTCTGAAAGGCATCGGCATCGAAGCCATCGACATCGCCGGGGCCGGCGGTACCAGCTTCGCCGCAGTAGAAATGTATCGTTCGGCCCGTGCCGAGGATGCCGTCCATACAGAGATGGGCAGCACCTTTTTTGACTGGGGATTGCCGGCCCCGGTATCGCTGATAGAAGCCCACTGCGGGTTGCCGCTTATCGCTTCGGGCGGTATTCTCGACGGCACACATGTCGCGGCAGCCATTGCCATGGGTGCCACGGCCGCCGGCGCAGCCCACGCCGTGCTCCGCGAGGCCACAGAGTCCGCGGATGCGGTGAAGAAGAAGCTTATACTCATCAGAGACGAGCTTCGGGCGGCCATGATGCTGACCGGCTCGGCCGACATCAAACAGCTTTCGCAGACCCGGTACGCAGTCCTCGGGAAGACCCGGGACTGGCTGGAGGGATTGGAATGGACGCAAAAGAATATCTAAAAGAATCATCGAAGAAAGTCGACAAGCCTATCAAGAGCTACATCGAAGATCAAGAGCCAATGCGGCTTATCGAAGCTTCGCGCCAGTATCCGTACGCAGGCGGCAAGCGGATGCGGCCAGTCATCGTGCTGGCGGCCTGCGGTGCCGTCGGCGGCGACAAGAAGAAGGCCATGCCCCTCGCGGTCGCTATCGAGTACATCCACAACTTCACGCTGATCCATGACGACATTATGGACGGCGATTCCGAACGCCGGGGCATGACAACCATCCACGTCGCCTACGACGTGCCGACCGCTATCCTGGCGGGCGATGCGCTGTTCGCTAAAGCTTTCCAGATCATCGCTGACCTCGATGTGCCGACCGACCGCATACGGGACATCCTGCGCTATGTGACCAAGGCCGTCTGGGACCTGGCACGGGGACAGGAGTTCGACACAATGAACGAGGGCAAGTTTATCTCCGAAAAGCAATACCTTGAGACCATCAAGCTGAAGACCGGCGTCCTCTTCGCAGCAGCCGCGGCCGGCGGTGCTATCGCCGGCGGCGCAGACAAGAAGACCGTTGAGAATATCAACAAATACGCCCTGGCCATGGGTCTCGGCTTCCAGATGTTCGATGACTACCTGGGCATCATGGGCGACACCTCCAAAACCGGCAAATCTGTCGGTAACGACATCCGGAAAGGCAAGTGCACTCTGATGGTTACCTACACCATAGAGAATCTGAAGGACGAAAAGCAGTTGACGGCGTTCAAGAAGATTCTCGGCAATCCGAAGGCAACCGAGGCTCAGGTCAGGAAGGCCGTCAAGATCATGCAGGATGTCGGCGCAGTTGATTACAACCGGAAAGAGGCGGAGAAGATGGTCAAGAAGGCCAAGAAGTACCTGAAGTACCTGCCTGAGACCGAGGAGAAGGAGTTCATGCTCTCCCTGGCCGATTTTGCCATCAATCGGGAGTCCTGAACTTTTTTCAGAAAACCATTTACCGGGACCTTACAGGTCCCGAATTCCGTCTGCGGTGATGCGGAACTGAGCAGTCCTTCCCTCTGGGAGGCTCCGGTGCTTTATAATGACGGCTGTCCGGATCCCGTTCCCGTGCAGGTCTAACCGGATAATTGTCTTGGCATTGTGATGCATGGCGTGTCCGCCCAGAAACTCGATTGCGCCTGAAGAGATATCGGTGTACACCTGCGACGTTATCACGACCGGTACCTCGTACTCGCGGGCGGTATTCAGCAGAATCTCTGTCTGCCGGACAAAATCGTTGCGCAGGACCATGTCGTCGTGGTTAAGCCGATAGAACATTGTCATCGAGTCGATCACAATCAGGCCCAGCAGACCGTTCTTCGCAATCTTCGCAATCTGGTCCACCCGGGCCGACTGCTCCTCGAAACTGTGGACCTGGAAAACCAGCAGGTCTTTTATCAGGCTCATGTCCTTGAATATCTGCCCGATCCGCTCGACGGAGAGGCCTTCGGTGTCCACGTAGGCCACCTTCTTTCCCTGTTTTATGATGTTGTACGCCAACTGGAGACAGATATTGGATTTGCCGCACCCGGCCTCGCCGTAGAACAGCGTGACGCTGCCGGTCTCAATCCCCCCGCCCAGGAGGTTATCCAATGCCAGACAGCCGGTCGGTGTACGGTTCACGTTCTTCATTATACGGCGCGGGTTGATAAACGGTTGTATCGGCCGGGGCCAGAAAGAGAGTTAAATAAACGCCTGCTAATTGCAGCAGTCATGCAAACAAGTACGGAAATCGGCCGGGGTGCAGAGGCCACGGTCTACCGGACGCAGTTCCTCGGCCGGGATGCAGTCGTCAAGGTGCGGTCGGTCAAAGGTTATCGGGTCCCAGAACTCGACCGCCGCATCCGTACCGTACGGATCCGGGCCGAAGCCCGGTTGCTCCGCGAGGCCCGGTCTGCCGGTCTCCGCACACCAGTAATATACGACACCGACCTGGGGGAGGCCAGCATCACTATGGAGGACGTCCGCGGTGAGACCGTCAAGCATTACCTGGACGAACATCCTGAGGGCGCGGTCCCGGTCTGCCGGCAGATCGGCACCGACATCGCGCACCTCCACAACGCCCGGCTTACCCATGGCGACCTTACCACTTCCAACATGATCCTGATGAAAGGCGGCCGTATCTGCTATCTCGATTTCTCCATGGGCAACTCTCTGGTGGAATTGGAGGACATCGGCGTCGATATGCGTCTGCTCGAACGGGCATTCAACTCCGCCCATCCGCGCCTGACCGAAGCCTATGCTGAGCTGATGGAGGCCTACTGCGCCGAGAAGACCAACGCACCGGAGGTCCTGTCCAAGGTCCAGGAGATCAAAGACCGGGGGCGGTACACATGACACTGCACCTGAAGGTCGTCACCTCCAACCTGGGCAAGGTTCGGGAATACCAGGCCGCCCTTGCTGAATACGGCGTAGAGATGGAGCACGTCCACGTTCCCTACGATGAGGTCCAGACCTCATATCTCGAAGAGGTCGTGGACAAGGGCCTCAAAGCACTGTACGCTCAGGGCCTGCGGAACTTTATGATCGACGACTCCGGCCTGTTTATTAACGGCCTTAAAGGCTTTCCGGGCGTCTGGTCCGCCTACGCCCAGAAGACCCTCGGTAACCCGGGCATTCTGAAATTGATGGAAAATATCAAGGACCGCGCCGCCGTCTTCAAATGCTGTATCGGCGCCTGCATCAGCGACCAGACCATCATTGTCACCGGCGTCTGCCCGGGTCTAATCACCCAGAAAGAGGCCGGTACCGACGGTTTCGGTTACGACCCGATTTTCAGTCCGGGAATGGACGGCGGACCGACGTTTGCAATGATTCCGATTGCAGAGAAGAACCAGTATTCCCACCGGGGCATAGCCATCCGTATGCTCATCGACGAACTGAAAGCCCGCAAGTTCATCTGATAAGTTTAATACCTGACATGGGATAGGCGGTCTGTTGGGCCTGTGGGCTAACCTGGTTATACTTGCGGCTTTGGGAGCCGTTGATCCCGGTTCAAATCCGGGCAGGCCCACTTTATAATCGCCTGATCGAAAAAAACACGTCACCGCTGCCTAAGAGTTGTTGACTGGGACGGCGGTCAGATCCCAATCTCCGACCGCCGGTTTAGTCTGATCGGTGTGTCAGCCGTCGATATATCTTAAATCCGGCTGACCAGCTCTCTGATTGCCGCTTTTGTCTCATCGAGACCGTTCTGGGCACCGTAGGCCATAACGACCCCAACGTCTTTGGCCTGCCAGTAATCGACAGTGTTGCGGTACTCGAAGAGCGCCCCGTCGTAGACATTGTCTGACCCTGAACTCAGGAGCATCGCGACCTTCCTAACGTGCTGCGGCACGCCAATCGCGTAGGTCCGATGCAATGCACACTGCAGCTGCCCAGAGAGCCCGAAGTAGTAGATCGGACTGGCCAACACAATCATCTCCGCATGTTGAATCAGCGCCAGCAGTTCGGCCATGTCGTCTTTCTGCGCGCAGACGCCGTGCCCTTCGGTATGGCAGTATTCGCAGGCCCGGCAACCGGCGATGTGCTTCTGGCAGACACTGTAGTGACCTCATGCCCGGCCTGTTCGGCCGCCGTTTTGAAAGTGCCGATCATACCAGCCGTGTTCCCGTGCGAGTGCGGGCTGCCGTTCATAATCAGAATCTTCATGTCTCTTTTCTCCTTCATTCTCTGCCGCTGAACACCGGCATGACCTTCATCATACCGTAACCCTTGAACCGGACCTTGGCCAGTCTTTCCATTTCATCGGCAGAAAGCTCGAAATCGATAGCTGCGTTCTCCTTCATATGATCAACCGATCCCGCCTTTGGGATTGCGACCGTACCCATCTGCACATCAAAGCGCATGCAGACCTGCGCCACAGTTACATGATGCTGAGCGGCGATCGCCTCGATCTCCTCGTTCTTCATCAGTTTCCCGTGGCCGAGCGGCGCATACGATTCGACGAGCACGTCCTTCTTCTGGCAGAACTCGATGAGCTCCTTGGGGACGTTCCCGACGTGGTTCAGGACCTGGTTGACCGCCGGCTTGACCCTGCAGTGGTCCAGAATGTTCTGCAGATCGTCGATAAGGAAGTTCGAGACACCGATAGCCTTCAGTTTGCCGGCCTCGTAGGCATCTTCCAGGGCTTTCCATACCTGCAGGTTCTCTGCGAAATACCGCTCTTTTTTGTCCCGCCACTGCTTCCAGGGCTGGGGCGCGTGGATGATCATCAGGTCGATGTAATCGAGGTTCAGGTCGTGCAGAGAACCTTCGATGCATTGTTTAGCCTCTCCGTACGTCTTCGCCTCGGCTAAGATTTTGGTCGTGACGAACAGTTCCGCCCGCGGAATACCGCAGGTCCGGATACCCTCGCCGATGCCTTTTTCGTTGGCATAGGCCTCGGCGGTGTCGATCAGCCGGTAACCCGTCTTCACGGCATTCCGCACGGCCTCGGACGCATCTTTATCTTTGATGAACCAGGTGCCCAGACCCACTTTGGGAATCTTTACACCGTTGTTCAGTTCGTAAGTTTCGTTCAGTATCATTTTTGTTCTCCTTTTTATTTCCTCAGATCACCGGCGAAAGCAACTGTTGTCAGCAGTCGCCGGGCTTTGCTGGACCTGCAGATATCGTCGGCAACAATGATTCGCTCTGCGTACGCTCCCCATCCGGCCGTTCGCATAGGCCCGCACCTTGTTTTTCTCGAAGGGCGGACCGGTATCCTCGGCTGTGCAGTTCTCCAGGACCAGTTTCCAGCAGCAGCAAAACACCGGTTCTCGATGGTCCGGCAGTTGACTGCCGCATCGCTGAACCCGTACAGTACTCACTCCCTGTCATGCATTTCGTTCTCGAATCCTTTCATTTCTGCGGTCATATGAATCTCCGTCGGTTTATTGGAATGCCTCGGTGAAGAAATCCGCCAGTTTTTCGAAGGGGATCCGGTCCTTCCGGTCATAAAGATCGATATGCTCAGCGTCTTCAACCGTATACAGTTCCTTCGGTTCCTTCGCCCGCGCATAGACTTCTTCGCTGAAGAACCGGGAATGCGCCCGGTCCCCGACAACCATCAGAATCGGCCGGGGTGCGATTTCGTCCACGTGGTCGAGCAGGTTAAAGTTCAGGAACGCCAGGTCGCTGGTGGTCGTGAAACCGCCGCGGGCGTTAACATGGTGACCCCGCTTGAGCGCATAGAACCGGAACCATTCGGCGGCCGGTTCGGGAATGCCGGCCGGCACTGCGTCCAACGACTGTTCCGGGAAATACGGAACGTACTCCGGATAGCCTCTCTCGGCATCGACCCAGCGCTGCTGGGACAGCTTCTCTTTGGTCTTCTGGATCTGCTCGGCAGTGACCCCGAACTGCGGAGCCCGGGCAGCCCGGCTCATGTCATACATGCTGCAGGTCGCCACCGCTTTGATGCGAGTGTCGCACTGTGCCGCCGACAACGAGAAACCGCCTGAACCGCAGATGCCGATCACGCCAATCTTCTCCCGGTCGACGAACTGCTGCAGACCCAGATAGTCCACGGCCGCACTGAAGTTCTCCACAAAGATATCAGGTGACGAGACGTGCCGCGGTTCACCCTCGCTCTCGCCCATAAAAGACTGATCGAAGGTCAGCACTACAAAGCCCCTGGCCGCCATCTCGCCGCCGTAGACACACGGACCCTGTTCTTTGACTCCGCCGTACGGGGCCCCAACTACCAGTGCAGCATGTCTCGCTTTCCGGTCCATTCCCTTGGGAATATACAGGTCGCCGGCCACGCGCAGTCCGTAACGGTTGACAAAATTGACCGGCTCCCGCTCGGTCTTCGGGTTCAGTTTGCAGATGTAGTCTTTTCCCATACTCGATACCCCCTCTTACTCCTTACCAAGCCGGGCGTATTCCACATCGGTTACCGGCTCCAGCCATTCGTTGCTGCAACCCTCGCCAGGCACTTCGACGGAGATGTGACTGAACCAACTGTCCGCCTGAGCACCGTGCCAGTGCTTGACATTTGCCGGAATCACGATAACAGCCCCGGGACACAGCGCCACTGGCTCCTTACCGAACTCCTGGTACCAACCTTCGCCGGCCGTACAGATCAGGACCTGCCCGCCGCCTTGCTTAGCATGATGAATGTGCCAGTTATTGCGGCAGCCCGGCTCAAAGGTCACGTTCGCCAGGAACAGCGGCGATTTGCCGAACTCGACCAGCGGGTTCAGGTAGCTCTGTCCGATAAAATATTTTGCAAAAGCATCGTTCGGCTTACCAATGCCGAAAATGTTGCTGCTTTCGAACTCTTTCTTGTCCGTTGTCTTCATTCTTATCACTCCTTTGTTTTCTCAAACGGTCAAACGGCCCGAATGGTCAACCTGACCTTCTTCGGCATCTGTCTCACCAGCGGCAGATCTTCGTCGCGGATATGCCCAATAATCATCATATCGCGGTGGGCAGATGATTCCTCCTCGCCGCCGTAAAGCAGCGCGAACCAGCCACTGCCGAGACTGATGTCCCCGTTTTTCCAGCCGGTCTGCCGCTCCAGCGGATCAAACCGTCCGTCGGCCGCCGTACAACAGTAGTCGATGCCGGAATCGTAGCCGGAGCACTGAAAAGGCAACCGTTTCGCAAAGTCCTGCGCCGCGACTGTGTCATTGAGCACAGCATGTACCGGTTCGGTGCCGTCGGTGATGATCACGTTCATCATTTGTTTCACTCCGCATAGACTTCTTTGGCCAGATTGAAGGCTGCCCATGCCTTCGGCCACCCAGCGTAGAAGGCGACGTGCGTGATGATTGCGGCCATCTCCTTCTGGGTCACGCCAGCCCGCTTGGCGTTCATGAGATGGAACTTCAGCGAATTGTCGGC
>Ga0172378_10003765_pt1 | contig 14267 bp, 13 predicted proteins | sample GrowelOW332metaG_FD_119755 | JGI IMG/M metagenome (GOLD analysis project Ga0172378, IMG submission 119755) | Groundwater microbial communities from an aquifer near a municipal landfill in Southern Ontario, Canada - Pumphouse #3_1 metaG | ecosystem: Environmental > Aquatic > Deep subsurface >... | reverse complement strand
CACCTGGGAAATAGGAACAATTGCATCATGAATATAGCACTTACCTTGCACAACATCTGCCAATTCATAGGTTGGAGCGTCTGTGAGAAACCACGAGGAAGCATTTCCCTGAGGATCAACGTCTACCAACAACGTACGATACCCATCCAAAGCAGATTGGCATGCTAACGTTCCCGAGATAGTCGTCTTACCAACTCCACCTTTTTGCAGATGGAAGGAAATTGTTTTCGCCATAGTTAACCCTTAGCGTTTAGTATATACCACGTTTTTTCGTCGTACAAGTGTTATTCCAAATCTGATTGATACAGGGAATAAACAATACGATTAGTATGATATTCCGATTTGTTTCAACATTTATTCAATATTCTACCAATTTGTTTTTTTGTTTTTTCAATATCTATTTTATATATTTTATGTATCATTCCAATGCAATATACCGACCAAATGTGCAGAAAACAACAAAGCGACAAATTCATACCAGATTTGTACCATGAGGCGATATTCATCACTTGATCAAATCGTTGTTCTCCATCACAACAACCAAGGTTCTACCGCTTGCGTTTAAAATCACTTTTGTCTTATCTGAAAATGCAGGGAGGCTTTGCCCAGGAAGTATCATGCGGCCTCCCCTACTCTAACTTTCAAGCAGGAATATTTGAAAATAGAAAAAGTATTCCAAAATCAACTGGCAGCAACTCTTCGCTTTCTTGGCATATCAAATTGATCACATCTCAAGGCATTGTTATACGTATTTACATTATATTGATACTCAAATACTTTTTATTAATATCGTTTTAACACTATTTTTGTTTTTTTTAATATTGTTTTAAACAATTTCAACTACTATACCTATATTAATTTTGACTTTTTTAGTTTATTTTTAATATTATTTTTATAGGTTTTTAAATTTTTACTATTTGTTTCCAATTTTTTTAAAATAATATTGTCATGTATTTTATTTAATTTGATATATAATTCATAAGGACTAACATTCTTTTACAATATTAGTCCTATTGGTTCTTGTTGTTTTTTAATGTGTTTTTATACAATATTCATTGTCAATCAATATTGTTTATATATATTCACAATACCCAGCCATGACATCCCGCATCATATATGCACTGTCCTTTGGGATTCTTTCTTGCGTTTCATAATCTACATACACAATGCCAAATCTTCTTGAATACCCCCAGGCCCATTCGAAATTATCCATGAAGGACCATACAAAATACCCTTTCAGATTCACACCCTCATCAATGCCTTGCTTGCAGACTGCAAAATGCTGATTGAGATAATCGCAACGAGCGTAATCATGAACCCTTCCATTCTCCACGATATCATCTGCTGCACAGCCATTTTCTGTGATATACAGATCCATGCCTTCAGTTTCTTTGTCAAAATACTTGAGCAAGCGCAATAAGCCATTCGGTACAATGGGCCAACCCTGGTTTGTCGTGCGTTGCCAAACAGGTACCTCTTTGAACAGGAACGGCTCCTGCGGATCATACACAACTGCATGTTCCATATAGTAATTTATGCCAATGAAATCAATTTTTTGTGCAATGATTTCCATATCACCTGGTTCGATCGGAAAGCTGATATGCAATTCCTCTTTCATGGAACTCGGATACCCCTTTCCTAGCAGAGGATGCAAATACACATCGGTATACAAAGCTCTTGCCAACTCACTGGCTTTTGCATCCTCTAGTCTTCTTGTTGCCGGTCTTGGCCAGCTGGGATTGAGTGTGATTCCGATGGGAGCCTCCAAAGCGGAAGCCTTGTACTCTTTGATTGCCAATCCATGAGCCAGATTGAGGTAATGTACTGCCTTGAATGCTTGTTTTGGATCTTTGATGCCTGGAGCATGTTCTCCCCACAGGTAGCCGAGATATGCGCTGCAGAAGGGTTCATTCAGCGTTATCCACTGATCGACATACTCACCAAGGTACGAGAAGCACACCTTTGCATACTCAGCAAACGCATAGGCTGTTGAACGTACCGCCCATCCACCCTCATCCTGTAGTGCTTGCGGGAGGTCCCAATGATACAGCGTAGCAACAACCTTCATCCCTTTAGCTCTGAGAGCCTTGCTCAGCTTGATATAATAATCGATGCCCTTGAGATTGACTTCACCTCTACCAGTAGGGATGATGCGTGGCCAAGCAAGGGAAAACCGATATGCCTGGAAGCCAAGATCACTCATCAATTGAACGTCTTCGGCATAACGGTGGTATTGATCGACAGCAATACTCCCATCATCCCCGCCTAATATCGTTCCTTCTTTGGCACAGAATGTGTCCCAAATGGAAGGTTTTCTTCCATCCTCTTCTATGGCCCCTTCTACTTGGTAGCTTGCTGTGGCGCACCCCCACAGAAATTCTGGTGCGAATTCCAATCTCTGCATGCGAATAGTATCCTTATTTTATCGGGTGGCGACGTATAACACGTGTCGTATGGATGCTATCACAGTGCAATGCGCCAGACAAGGTTATGAAATTTGCAGAACAAAGTTCCCTCAGTGTACAAATCATGCAGTAATCATATACATATATATTTTATAGTATATTTATTTTATTTGCTCTAATTTTTATAGTATTCCCATATCTATCAGTGCTAATCGGAGATTCTCTACACCCAGATACTGATGTGCTGTGATACCGACTTCTGCAGCTGCTTTGCAGTTGTCCAGATTATCATCGATAAAGAAAGCCTGCTCAGCCGAAACACTTTCTTGCAGGAGAATATGCGAGAAGAATGCATATTCGGGCTTTGCATGGCCGATTTCACAAGAAGCATAGACGTGATGGAACAGTGCATACTGGTTGTGTTTGAGATGATAGGCATAGTGGGCTGGTTCCGTGTTGGTTGCACATACGATGCGGTATCCCTTCCTCTTCAGTTCCTGAAGCAGGTTTTCCATGGCGGTATCCAGTGTTGGGTTGAAATACTTTGCCCACAGCGAACCGTGGAATGGAGGTACTTCAATATGCGTTCTCTCTGTGAAACGACGCCACATTTCCTTTTCATCGATGGAGTTCTTGCTGTGTTCCTGCAACAGAAGAGGAAGTGTCGGATCGAGTTCACAAAAACTCTCATGCTGCTCGATGCCAAAATCCCTGAGCAATGATTGCTCAAGCGAAATATCGGAATGGAGCGCCAATACGCCACCCATATCCACCAGTATCAAGGAAACGTGCTTCTTCATGGGAGCTGATGGTATCACACCCGGAGCTTTGCTTCCAGTGCTTTTCCTCATGGAAAAAATACGATATGCTTCGACGAATAAGGAGTAGTGTATGCCCCAATTCTTTCCTCAAGGATATGTTCCTGCAATGGAGCAGAAGCAAACTGAAAAAGCCATCAAATACGTCAAAGACACGTTTGAGCGTGAACTGAGCGGTGGGCTCAAATTGAGTCGTGTCACCAGCCCGTTGTTCGTGCCGAGAGGCTCGGGAATCAATGACGATCTGAATGGTATTGAGCGTCCCGTACGCTTCGAAATCGGAAACCTCAGCAATCGTGAGATGGAAATCGTGCAATCGCTCGCCAAATGGAAGCGCATGGCTTTGGCCGATCTCGGATTCAAGAGCAATACCGGCTTGTACACTGACATGAATGCCATCAGACCTGACGATGACCTTGATGCCATCCACTCCATCTATGTCGACCAGTGGGACTGGGAATTGGTAATGGGAAAGAATGACCGTAATCTCGAATACCTGAAGAAGGTTGTAAAAAAGATCTTCTCTGCCATGAAACGAACCGAATTCCTGGTCAGCGAAATGTTCTCATCCTGCCCTCCGACCCTGCCTGACCAGATTACGTTCATCCATACGGAGGATGCCCAAAAACGGTATCCAGACCTCACTCCTGTCCAGAGGGAAAAGGCACTCGCAAAAGAGTACGGGGCAATTTTCCTCATCGGCATAGGCTCACCGCTTGCTGATGGCGTAAGCCAAGGCGGACGAGCACCTGACTATGATGACTGGTCTACACCCACGGATGCAGAGCACACCGGGCTGAATGGAGACATCATCGTTTGGGATGGTATTCGCGAGGATTCCCTGGAGCTCTCTTCCATGGGCATCAGAGTCGATCAGGAAACACTGATCAGACAGCTTGCTATCCGCAATGCCCAGGAGCGTGCAAGCTTGTACTGGCACAAGCGCCTGCTCAATGGCGAACTACCCCAGACCATCGGAGGCGGTATCGGGCAGAGCAGGCTTTGTATGTATCTGCTCAAGAAAGCCCATATCGGAGAGGTGCAGGCATCCGTCTGGCCGCAGGAGGTCCTTGACGAAGCGAAGGCAATGCAAGTCTTCCTGATGTAGGAGTGTCCATGAAACTGATCAGCTGGAATGTGAACGGCTTGCGTGCCATTCAGAAAAAAGGGTTTGAAGAGTATCTTGCACAGACAGATGCAGATATCTTCTGCTTGCAGGAAACCAAATTGCAGGAAGACCAGATCTCCCTGGAACTCCCCCAGTACCATATGTACTGGAGCTTTGCCGAGAAAAAGGGATACAGCGGGACTGCACTCTTTTCCAAGACTGAACCGATCAACGTGGAACACGGGATCGGGCATGAGCTTGATGCGGAAGGCCGTACAGTCACCGCAGAGTTTCCCGATTACTATGTGATCAGTTGCTACACTCCCAACAGCCAGGAAGAATTGGCCCGTCTCCCGGTCCGGATGGACTGGGATGATGCATTCCGCTCCTATGTAACCAGCCTCAGGGAAATGAAGCCGGTGATCATCTGCGGCGATCTGAACGTTGCACACCAGCGCATCGATCTGAAGAATCCCAAAAGCAATGAGCGCAATGCAGGCTACAGCATCGAGGAGCGGACCCAGTTTTCCCGTTTGCTCGAGGCTGGATTTCTGGATACGTTCAGGCTGCTGTATCCTTCCAGGACCGAAGCATACTCGTGGTGGTCATACCGATTCCGGGCCCGGGAAAAGAACGCAGGGTGGCGTATCGACTACTGGCTGGTAAGTGATGACCTCAAGGACCGTGTCCTTGACAGCAGCATCGATGACCAGATACTGGGCAGCGACCATGCGCCGGTGATACTGAAGTTGCAAGACTAAGAAAATGGGGAGGATGCAAGTCCTCCCCATTCTTTTGCTATGAAACTATTTGTTCAAGAGATACGAAGGTATCTCACCACGGTTTTCAAACACCTTCCGCTGTTGTGAGTCCAAAATCTTCTTGCACATACGAATGGATTTCGGGGTAACCTCAACAAGCTCATCGTCCTTGATGAACTGGATGGCTTGCTCCAAACTCATTTTGGAAACCGGAGTAAGGGTAACTGCATCATCCTTTCCGGAAGCCCTGAGGTTGGTAAGCTTTTTTGTCCTGGTCGGATTGAGCAAGAGATCCCCATCACGATTGTGTTCACCAACAACCTGCCCTTCGTACACAGGATCCCCGGGTACGAGGAAGAGCCGGCCTCTATCCTCCAGCTGCCAGAGTGCATAGGCGACAGCATTTCCACTTCTGTCACTGATGAGGGAACCGCTGAAGCGATCAGGAAAATCACCCTTGTACGGTTCATAGCCTTTCATGTAACTGTTCATGATGCCCATACCGCGTGTATCGGTAAGAAATTCATCATGGTAGCCGATCAGGCCACGGGCAGGAATCTCAAATTTCATCTTCACCCGATTGTTTCCCAGATAGGTGATATCGCTCATCAATGCCTTGCGCTTGGACAGTTTGTCCATCACCGTTCCGCTGTACTCTTCAGGGCAGTCAACAAACAAATACTCCACAGGCTCGGTCTTCCGTCCACTCTCATCAGTACGGAAAATGGTACGGGGTCTGCCTACACACAGCTCAAAGCCCTCACGACGCATTTGCTCGACGATGATTGCCATCTGGAATTCTCCACGGCCTTTGACCGTGAACGTATCATCGGAATTGCGTTCCACCTTGATGGACACATTTCGAAGCGACTCTTTCTGCAATCTTTCCCAGATCTTCGCACTCGTCACCTGATTGCCTTCCCTGCCGGAAAGGGGACTGATGTTCTTTGAGAAAAGAATCGATACCGTTGGTTCATCAACATGGATGCGTTCCAAGGCCATCGGGGACTCAGCCGTACAGATTGTATCGCCGATATGCACATCTTCGACACCACTGAGAACAATGATGTCCCCGCTGTAAACCTTGGTGGCTTCGGAGAAGGTAGGCCCATTATAGGTCTGCAGCTTGCTCACCCTGAGCGGCTTCTGAACTCCCCCTTCCTGGATGCATACAAGTGCATCATTGGTGGTGGCCATGCCGTTGATGACCTTTCCCACTGCCAATCTGCCGAGGTAGTCACTGTAGGAGAGATCACTCACCAGCATCTGGAACGGCAACTCATCATCATAGACAGGAGCCGGCACCTTCTCAACGATGCAATCCATCAGCTGATGCAGGTTCTCATCAAGATCGTTGGGTGCAATACCGCAACGCCCATGCTTGCCGATTGCATAGAATACGGGCACATCGAGCATATTCTCATCGTCGGCAAGTTCAAGGAGCAATTCATAGACTTCCTGGACAACCTCTTCGCTGCGGGCATCCTGACGGTCAACCTTGTTGATGACGATGATGGGCTTGAGATGCTTCTTCAGCGCTTTCTCCAGCACAAAGCGTGTCTGGGGAAGCGGACCTTCTGCAGCATCAACGAGCAGGACAACCCCATCAACCATGGAAAGTCCGCGCTCCACTTCTCCACCGAAATCGGCGTGTCCCGGAGTGTCGATGATATTGATCTTCACACCGTTCCATGTGATGGCACAATTCTTTGCGCTGATGGTGATACCGCGTTCCCGCTCAATGGCTCCACTATCCATGATGCGGTCCTGGGACCCATCCTTCGTGAGTCCACTCTGTCTGAACAATCCATCGACCAGCGTGGTCTTGCCATGGTCAACATGCGCGATGATGGCGATGTTCCGAATCTTTGTATTTGTGATAATCATGAGAAATCCTTTCCAGGCCCTATGCTGTCGCTTCTGCTCTCTCGTCCCTCTTCCCAAGGAAGAATTTTACGAGAATCAGCGCAAACATGCATAGGATACTGAGGCTGATGGTAGCCAGTCCCCCGGCTATGCCCACCGCCTGGGCGACGGAGCCGACAATAATCGGCATGGTGATTGCCCCTACGGTTGCAGTGGCAATACAGGTTCCTGTTGCGATGGTGGAAGAGTTGAATTTCCTATCCATGGTCGAAAGTGTGGTTGGATAGGTTCCACTCATCGCAAGCCCGAACCCGAACAGACTTAGGTAAATCAGTGCGATATGCTCAACACTGATCATCATGAGAAAGAACACGATTTGCAAGGCTCCAAGAATGACCAACAAGGCATTCTTGTTCATCTTCACCGAAAGGGTTGCACAAACAAGCCTGCCAACAAGGATGAAGATCCACAGGGCACTGCTGGTCGTCTGTGCCAGAGCTGGGCTCAGCCGACCGGTATCGTTGAAATAGGTTACCAGCCAGCCGATAACCGAAGCTTCCCCACACAGGTAGAAAAAAAGGATGAACGTATTGAGCCAGTACTTCCCGCTTCGCATGAAGGCCCTGCCCTCATCATTCTGCTTTGCCTTGGGTTTGCCGGAAAGCGAGGAACGGCTGAGAGAAAAGAGTACTGCAATCTCAAAGAGCACCAGAACCCATGCGCTGATCCTCCAGTACACCCCAAACACACTGGTGCTGAGGATGGCAAGGAAGGGAGCTATGAAGGCTCCTACAGCGAACGAGGCATGCAGGAGGTTCAGGCCTGCTGCCTTGTTCTGTGCGATCTCACTCATGACTACGTTGGTGATGTTGCTCATGGTACCCCTACCGATTCCGGTAAAAGCAAAGGCAATCAGCAAAAGCAGGGGATTCCCCGAGAGCGTCATCAAGGTAAACCCAATGACAATGCCCAAGGAAAGGGTAAGCGTACTGTTCTTCCGACCGATCAGGTAGGGCAGATAGCCGGCAATGAGCAACGCTGCGAAGTTACCGATCTGATGAGCCGAAATTACAGCTCCGCTGAGCACATAGCTCATCTGGTATTCGGCCTTCATGAACGGAAGCAAAGCCCCGATGAGAGTACTCATCATACCGCTGGTGAAGAACGCAAAATATATGGTGTACATCAAGCTCACATCTTCTGATCTGACCTTGAGTAGCTTGGAAAGTGAGGGCATGAAAAAGACTCCTGGAAATGCGATGGACCGGTACCTGGAAAAGGTACTCCTATGTAATACCGTTATTTGGCAAGAATGTCCACTAGGTTCAGCTTCGGACGAACCCTATCTTTGCATCTGTTGCTTCATCATTCGCTTGCAAGCATACATGTTGGAGTCTGCAATGGTGTACAAGGTCTCATCGGTCATTCCGTTCTCGTATGCGACAAACCCATAGCTGAAATTCAGGTTCCGGATATGCTTGTGCTTGGAAGTTGCAAGCAGGCGTTGCAGCTTGGCGACCCGCTCGTCCTGATCGGTGGTATGGATAAACGCCGCAAACTCATCACCTCCCAATCTGGCGGCTATGCCGTCTCGTGAGAAGGTCTGTCTCAATGCGGAAGCAAATCCGACCAAAACCTCATCGCCTATCTTGTGCCCGAATCGATCGTTGATCTGTTTGAAAGAGTTAAGGTCAAACACCAGCAACCCGAAAGGTTTCCCATCCTGCACCAGATACTTCAGATGCGTATCGAAGCTCCTGCGATTGTACAGGCTGGTAAGATAATCCACATGGGAAGGGACAGTCTCCAGAAAGACATACATGACCAGAACGGCGAGCACAATGGAGGTCCAACTGAAATGTACCCGGGAATCGATGAGTTGGGTAACCATTCCGATGATGGGGAAGAAAAGGAAGATGCTGTACAGTGCAATTTCCTTGGGTGAGGTCCGTTTTCTATGTCGCAGGATCAGGAAAAGCATATACGCATAGAGTGAAGCCAGTATCACGTAATGGAGCATTTTCCAAGGTCCGCTTCCATAGCCATTGGTTTGGCGATTCACAGAGAAATAGACAGGGTACCCTATGTTGATCAGCAGCAGCAGCGCAGTGAGAAGACTTGCCCCCTGATAGTACCACAGCTTGCGGATTCGCCGGGTATCATGAAACAAGCGGTAGTCTACATAACTCATCAGCAGGCCACCGATGACAGGCCCGATCAGGAAAAGAAGCACATTGGTACCGTATTCCAGGAAATAGGCGCCTGGGAACTGGGCACGGTCAAATATCCATGTCAGCGGCTCATCGATGATGGCGACAGCCGCAGCCAGCGATACCCGTCTGATGAGCACGCCACTGAATGTCCTGATATGCATGGAATGCATGAACAGGAGCAGAACCCCAAGTACAGCAAGGGCAAATATGTTGATTTGGAATTGGATCAGATAACGCATCAGACTCCTCCAAACACCGCTGTATTCCGCTCCTCCAGGGACCGAAAGAAAGAGACAACAGGAAACAGATGTCTTCTCGGCTTGGGCGAAAGTATACAAACTGTTTCCATCATTTCCAAGTACTACTCCTTTGTTCCAAGTCCGGCCTCAATCCGTACAGCCAGATCTGCAAGCTTTTCCTCGATAAGACCAATGGTCTGGATGAAAGCTTGCTCCCCCTTGCCACTGGGGTCATCGAGCCCCCAATCCTCGCGATGCTTGCAAGGCAGATACGGGCAGTGCACATTGCACCCCATCGTGATCAGGATATCAATGGCGGGAAGATGGTCGATCAACTTGGAATATTGCGTTGCTTCCATATCGATTTCATATAGTTTCTTAATCATTCTTACCGCATCTTGGTTGATTCTGTCCTTGGTCTCTGTTCCCCCGCTGAAAGAGGAGAACAGGTGCCCATACTTCAATGTCGCTAGTGCTTCAGCCATCTGGCTGCGGCAGGAGTTGTGGACGCACACAAAGGCAACGGTAGGCTTAGTCATACCAGATTCCTCGCCTTTCTGATGAGTTGGGCAACTTCCTGTGCATCAGCAACCCTTCCCGAAACCAGCACCTTCTGGTCCACGACCAAAGCCGGGGTGGTCATCACTCCGTACTCGGCTATCTTGGCAAAATCCCTCACATGCTCTATCGCACTCTCTTGGCCAAGCTCCACCAGCGCCTTGCGGGTATTCTCCTCGAGAGCATTGCAGGCAGCGCAACCCGAGCCAAGAATCTTGATATCCGAGGTGATATCCTCTGTCACTTTCTTCTTTTTCCCTAAACCAAACAAAGCCATATCCCGCTCCTTTCCCTACGACAGGTAGGGTCCGATCATATTGAAAAGATACCCAATGAGAATGATTCCCATCGTCACTATCACAAAAAACAAGCCGAGCAAGCGGGGTTTTACCGCCTTGCGCAGAAGAATAAGGGAAGGCAGAGAAAGGGCGGTTACGCCCATCATGAATGAGAGAATGGTTCCCAGCCCAACTCCCTTTGCCCAAAGCGCTTCGGCTATAGGGAGGGTACCGAAGATATCCGCATACATCGGGACTCCAACCAAGGTAGCCAGGACCACACTGAAGGGATTGGATGATCCAAGGATCGAAAGAATCCAGGATGTTGGGATCCAATTGTGAATAACTGCCCCGATGCCTACTCCGACGATGATGTACCAGAACACCTTGTGTACCGTGGATTTCACCTGCGATACGGCAAACCGTCTTCGATCGGTTGCAGCAAGTGACTGCTCTACGCTCTCTTGGCTTTGGATAGTTCGGATGAATGGCTCGATATCCGCCTCTTTTCCCAAGAGATTGATCAAGGCTCCACCCAGCACTGCCAGGACAAGGCCAACCACCACATACGCGATGGCGGTGGGGAAACCGAATATGCTTGAGAGCAATATCAGCGAGCCCAGGTCAACCAAGGGAGAGGAGATCAGGAAGGAAAAGGTCAGCCCCAGCGGAAGCCCTGCTGAAGTGAAGCCGATGAACAGGGGAATGGAAGAACAGGAACAGAACGGGGTTACCGTCCCCAGCAACGCCGCCAGGGTGTATGCTTTCCATCCAGAGAACCGCCCGAGAATACGTTTCGTTCGTTCAGGAGGAAAGTAGCTCTGGATGTAGCTGATCACATAAATCAGGAAGGAGAGCAAGATCAAGATCTTCAGCACATCATATACGAAGAACTGCAGGCTTGCTCCGATTCTGCCCCCAAGATCAAGCCCCAGGGAAGAGAGCAGGAACCCTATCCCGTCATTGAGCCAGCGCATACCCAGAATCTGATACTGCAGGAAATCAAGCATCACACGCATGCACAACCCCCATTCTGATCGAGGGTACATTCCAAAGCCTGGATGGAAGCTTGGAACGCTTTCAGCATCGGCTCATTGATGGAATAGTGAATCCATTTGCCTTCCCTTCTCCCTACCACAAGGTCAGCCTCGGAAAGGATGCGCATGTGATGGCTCAGCGTTGGCTGGGTGACGGAGAACACCTCCAGCAGTTCACAGACGCACGCTTCTCCCCTTCCCAGATGTCTGATGATGGCCAGCCTGTTCTGATCGGCCAATGCCTTGAGTATTTGCAATATCTGCATGTCTTCCATGAGGTCCTCTCATATTGATGTTTGTCTATATAATAAGAAAGCACCACATCCTTGTCAATGGATGCTGAGAAATGAATCACCCTTCTGAGCATCCCATGCAAGATCCCACCAGCTCGTACACAGACCTTCCAGAAACCGTTGGTCGTGACTTACCAGAATCAGGGCGCCTGGAAAAACGGAAAGTGCTTGCTGCAATGCCAGACGTGACGGGAGATCAAGATGATTGGTAGGTTCATCAAGAATGATGAGCTCGCAGCTTTCCTGCAGTGCCCACGCTATCAAAAGTTTGCGCATTTCTCCGGGACTTGGAAGCGCCGACCCCAAAAACAGGTTGCTGTCACTGCCCAGACGAACCACCGATGAGACAATTTCCCCTTTGGCACTTGAATCCAGATCCTGGAACCTTGCAAACCAGGAGAGGCTCTCCTCCTTACCCAGTTCTTGTTCCAGCTGCCAGTATCGGATGGTGCTTTGGTCCAGAAGGGTGGCAAGATGCTTGAGCAGAGTACTCTTTCCCACCCCATTGGGTCCTCTGACTGCTACACGCTGTGTGTTGGATAGTTCCATGGAAGGAAGATGCAGGCGACGGATGGGACCCATTTCAAGTGCGCAAGCGTCCATCCGTACCAAGGTGTTTCTGCAAGCTTTTGATCCCTGTACGGTTATGCCATCGAGATCTTTCCGAAGATTCAATAGAGACTGATTCGCCAGGCTTCCTGCAAGCAGGCTTCCATCTTGCTCCGTACGCTTCAGCCTGGCATTCAGCTGATTGGATAGTTTTCCTGCAACTTTGTCTTTTCCACTGACCCTCACCCCATCAATGCGCCCCTTCGCATCGTGGTCCTTGGGATCGATGTTTCGCTTGGTGTTCATCGTATCCTGCTTCGCAGCATGAGCTGCACGGGTTCTTTTCTCCTGTCTCAGTTTTGCCTCCCGTTTTGCATGCTGCTGGTATGAGACAAGCAAGGAGTGATGCATCCGGCTTGTCTCCTCCATGGCAAGAGAGGGCGCGCACGTGAATTTGGAAACCAGAGGGGCATGAACTTGTACGGTTTGGCTGCAGAGGGCATCCAGAAGCTCCAGGTCATGACTTACCAAGAGGGCAAGTGAGCGGTACTCCTTCAGAGACTGAAGGACACAGAGCATTGCTTCCCTATCCAGATGGTTGGAAGGCTCATCGATGCACAGCATGTCACTCTCCTGATAAAGGGCCCAGCCGATCTGTGCTCGCTTGCGTTCTCCTTCACTGAGCGTATCCCAACGATCGAGATAGTCACGCCCAAGGTGCAGGCGGCCGTGCAGCCTGCATGCCTCAGCATCATAGGCATACGCGAACTCCTCGTAGGTTGGGGGGATTTCTTCAGTGCGCTGGGGTACATAGATACAGTGTCCAGGATGCTGAACAGTGCCTCTTATTGGTGCAAGCAGGCCGCAAGCCAACTGAAGAAAGGTACTCTTTCCGCCCCCATTGGCACCGATGACGGCGGTCCAGACTGGCGCAAGAGATAGCGAAAGATCTTGGAAAAGATCCAAGGTCTGTTCGGGATAATGATAGGTTACTTGGTGGAATTCCAAGGGTTGGGTATTCATTTTGCCTCCTAGGTGAGGCGTCACACACGGTCATACTGATAGGATGAGAGAAGAATGAGAACGAGGTGACGCACAAAAAGAATGATGTGCACTCCAATCTATTCTTCAGTTCTTCATCGTATCGATTTTCTCCTTGTCCTTGGTTTGTTCAGTATACAAAACAGATGGCGTTGCATCAAGAAGCTGCCAGTAGAGGTTGGAGGCCTATCCACACCCCAGCGCAACCAACAAATACGTAGACGATGCGCCTAAGCGTTGTATCGGAAATTTTCTTGAACAGCAGAAGACCTAGATACGTTCCCACTCCAATGGCAGCCCAACCGACAAGGATAGGTGCAAGGTGGGATCTTTGGAGGGAGCCAAAGGATGATCTGACCAAGATGCTGTGGATATTGCAGAACAGGAAATATGCCTGAATGGTGGAAAGATAGGCTCTTTTGTCCTTTACCGAAGCAAAGAGATAGAGTGCAACCGGAGGTCCCCCAATACCGAAGAATCCATTGCCAACCCCCGCGATCAGACCCATGAGCAACCCATTGCCCGCCGTTGCCTTGATGACGATACGCTCACTGAAGAACGCAAAATAGAGTGAGAGCAACAACAAGAACAAGCCGAGGGCAACACTGAGTATGCCCGAATCGACTGATAGGCTGAAGATGATGACCAACTGGGCGACAGCCAAGGAGGTTGCCAGAAGCGGAAGAAGAATCTTCCAAGCAATATGCCGATGGTACCGTACAGCCAGATATCCGGTGCTAGCCATAGCGATGACTTGGTTGAGGGTTACAGCGGTAGAGAAGGGATACAGAGCAGGAAGAAAGATCATTGCAATGATGGGAAACCCAAATCCGATGTTCGCCTGGAGAAACGCTCCTATGAATACCACAAGAAAAACCTGAATGAGCTGCAATTCACACCCCCTTTGGGGAGTGTACCATGCGTTCCAGACTCGGGGTACAAAAAAACCTTCCATTGTGGAAGGTTTTCTGGTATGGATGGAAGAAGAAAAAAAGAGGCCCGGCGGCTACCTACTCTCCCACGGCTAACCGTAGTACCATCGGCGTGAGGGTGCTTAACTTCCGTGTTCGGGATGGGAACGGGTGTGTCCACCCTGCTGTG
>Ga0172378_10003764_pt1 | contig 14268 bp, 12 predicted proteins | sample GrowelOW332metaG_FD_119755 | JGI IMG/M metagenome (GOLD analysis project Ga0172378, IMG submission 119755) | Groundwater microbial communities from an aquifer near a municipal landfill in Southern Ontario, Canada - Pumphouse #3_1 metaG | ecosystem: Environmental > Aquatic > Deep subsurface >... | reverse complement strand
CGATGTCATCGCTTCTCGCCGCGCTCCCCCGACCCCGCCGCAGGGTGCTCCGGGCATGGGCGGCGGAATGCCTCCTGGCATGGGTGGTATGCCTCAGATGTGAGTTTCCAAACCTTTTGGGGACCTTCGGTCCCCGATTTCTTTTTGACGCATTGTCTACGGTGTTTTTGCGGTCTGGTCCGACCGATCATGCACGCAACCATTAATTACCGTGAAGGGTATTTTAACGCCGGGATGGGAAGGGCATGCGTGCCGCACTTTACGTTAGGGTTTCCACCGAGGATCAGGCCCGTGAGGGCTTTTCGCTCGATGCACAGACCAAGAGGCTGACCGCTTACTGTAAGGTCAGAGGTTGGGACATCGCCGGCATCTACCGTGACGAAGGATTCTCCGGGACGAACACCGGCCGGCCGGAATACCAACAGATGATGGATAATATGGCCGATTGGGACGTCCTGCTGGTCCTTAAGATGGACCGGATCCATCGGAACAGCGTCAATTTCGCCAATATGATGGCGAACCTGGAGAAGAACCACAAGGAATTTGACTCTTTAATGGAACAGTTCGACACTACCACGGCCATGGGCCGTTTTGTCATGGACATCGTGCAGCGGATCGCTCAGCTGGAGTCTGAGCAGATCGGTGAGCGGGTGCTGCTGGGTATGACCAAGAAGGCTGAGACCGGCAGCGGACCGATGGGCTCGGGCCAACCGTACGGCTATCTTTATGCCGGCGGCCAGCTTGTTGTGGTCACCGCCGAGGCGGCCATCGTCCGCCGGATCTATGACCTGTATGCCCGCGGTTGCTCCATGCAGACCATTGCCGACAATCTCAACAATGCCAACATCCCGTCGAAGACGGGGGTTTCCTGGAGCCGTCAGGCCATCTGCAATATCCTGCATAATCCGCTCTATGCCGGTTACCAGGACTGGAACGGTATCCTCCGTCCGGGCACGCAGGAAGCCATAATCTCGGTAGATCAGTATGAGTCGGTCAACGGTCCGCTTGTGTGAGTCCAGCCATGACACTGGCGGCGCTCTATGTCAGAGTCTCCACCGAGGAGCAGGCCATGGAGGGCTATTCCTTAGCCGCGCAGAAGGAAGTGTTGTCCAACTACTGTATCGCCCACGGTCTGACGGTCTACCGTGTCTACGAAGATGACGGTTTCTCCGGCCGCAATACGCGCCGGCCCGGCTACCAGCAGATGCTGAAGGAGATTAAAGAATGGGACGTCATGATAGTCCTGAAGATGGACCGGATCCACCGGAACTCCCGTAATTTCATGAACATGATGGACCAACTGGAGCGGAAAGATAAGAAATTCGTTTCCGCCACCGAGTCACTGGACACCTCCAACGCGGTCGGACGGTTTGTCGTCAGCATGATCCAGAATATCGCCCAACTGGAGTCCGAACAGATCGGCGAACGGACTTATATTGGTATGAAGGAGAAGGCCGAGACCCTGGCCAATACCCCGGCGGCCAGTCGCACCTTGGGCTTCAACCCACCCTTCGGCTACCTGCTGGAGAAAGGTATCCTGCTGGCCGAACCGGCCGAACTGGATACCGTGGCCGGTGTCTTCACCGACTACCTGGGCGGCACCACCATGGCGATGATCGCCTACAGGCTCAATCAGCGGAGAGTGCTGACCAAAAGAGGTAACCCCTGGACGGTATACAGTGTAAGTGCGGTCCTGCACAATCCGATCTATGCCGGTTATTTGCGGTGGGACGGGCTGCTTATGCGCCATTACGCGCGCCCTGCGGTCAATATAGCCGACTACAATCGGGTCCAGCAGATGTCGGCCGCGAAGGCCAAAGACCCCAAAAAACGGCAGCCGAAACTGTTGCCGGAGAACGATTTCGATTCTGATCCGCAGCGATATGGGGATTTTCACAGAATATCTGGAACTTAACAGCGGACAAAGATGCCGCCGCCGGTTGACATGGGACATGCGGAGTGCGCAGTAAGAGCAGACGTCGGGTGGACAATGGTCGCAGGCTGTCGAACCTTTGATACTGCGCACATGTGCGGAAATGAAACCGAGATCGGCCGGGCCCCGAATATCTGCGACATGCCCCGCAAAAAACTTTTCATCATGGCAAACCGGATTGTATTGAAGCCGATTGTGGAGCAGTCGAACAGGCGATTGCTGCCGTCCGGCGGGAACTGGATACCGGTTGTATGGATCTCTGCGGCCTACGAGCTGTACCCGGAGACACCGGCGATTTACCAGACCCTGTGGGAAATGTTGTGGACAGACACGACCTGGGTGTTCGGCGTTTCCAACTTTAAAGGTTTGTCAGCAGTTTCTAGGTGAATGCGAAACGGTGCCGGTCGTCAATCAAGTTGAAGTTCACGACTGTTCCGGTCAGGGACGGCTGTAACGAATTATGGCCGTGCACAGCACCAAGATGGAATCATGGGGATCGTTCACCGAGGGGCAGTGGCCGATCTTCGCGGGCTCGGCATTTAACCGCATCGGCACGGTCCACTGGATGGCTGCGGCCCAGGCGGCAATGCGATTTCCGATCTAATGCGACATCGCGGCAATCTTCAGGGCCGCATACTGCGCCCGGCGGAAGAACCTTAACTGTTCGATCTACACCCGTACCGACCGAGATCGGGGCTCTCAACGGCGGGAAATCGCTATTTGGATGATGCTGACGACTTAAATGGCTCTTTAACCTCTATATTATACTTTTGTTGAAATTGATAAAACAATCTTTTCTTTATCACCTTTTGACATTTATGTACATCGGAAAAAGTCCAGATAGTTGGTTGTTGTCCGTTTATGCATCTTATTTTAATACGACTGAAGAGTTTTTCTATACGGACGAAAGTCCTTGGAGGAAAATAATTGTCTGAAGAAAATGCTTGCAACAGCGGTAACATCGACCCCACAGCTATGGGGCTGTTCTTTGTTGCTGCCATCTCGCTGCCCCTGGCCATTTACAGTCTGTTGGACAGCAGCAGTTCGGTCTGGAATATGGGGCTGTTCTTTACGGTCGGCGGCATCCTGATCTTGAGTGTATCACTCAAGTCCTATAAGTTCCGGAGCAGTTTCGGTTATGTCGTATTCGGCTTGGTTGGCTACGGCGTTCTGATGGTCGGGCTCTGCAGTCTGCCGATTGTGGCCTACCCGCTTGGTGATTACGTGATGCTGACCTTTGCGCTCACGTATATACTGGCTGTTGTCTGGTCGATGCTCATCCACACATTCAAGACCATGACCCTGTTGCTGATCACCACTGCGTTGGTCTTCGTCACCGTCGGTCTCAGCGGCATTATTGGCGGCGATTATTGGCATTACCTGATCGGCATCTCAGCGCTGCTGAACTTCCTGTTCAACATCTATCTGGCATACTCGCTGGCGCTGGAAGGTAAGATCAAGTGCATCTGAGCGGAACCGTTCCGTTCTTAAACCTCTTATTTTATTTTTCTTATAAGACAGTGTCCGAGAAAAGACTATATTAAAGTGACGTTTGTCGGCACTTATATGTCTCCTGACAAAAGAAAGAAGCTCATGGCGTGGTTTATGGTGATCACCATGGTCCTCGTGGTCGTTGTGGTCGCCGCCGCATGGTTGGCCGATCAGTGACGGCAGAAGAAGGGCGGGGCCGGCATGTCTTACGAGTTCACAGCGGCCCTGCTGATCTTTCTGGTAACTTATTCTCTGATCGCCGTCCGTAAATTCCGCGGACGGCGGATCAAAACCTATGTGGCTGCCATAATCGGCGGTGCTCTGATGCTGCTGTGCGGTGTGGTCACTCCCGGCGAGGCCGTTTCGTTTATCAATATGCCGGTGCTTCTGCAGTTGCTCGGCATGATGATGCTCACTGCGGCACTGGAGTACTGCGGTTTCTTCGAGATTATTGTGGACTGGCTGATGCGGCGGTTCCGGGATCGGCAGCGGTTTTTGACCGGTGTCATGATTATCACTGCGGTGCTGGCAGCGGTCATGTTGAACGACGCCGTTGTGCTGATCTTCGCGCCGATTGTCCTGCGGTGCTGTGTGCGGATGCGGGCCGATCCGGCACCGTACCTGGTCGGGGTTTTTATTGCCGCCAACATCGGCAGTGCCGCCACAGTGGTCGGAAATCCGCAGAATGCGCTGGTCGCAGCTATGGCCGGCCTTGGTTTTGCCGAATACTCGGTCCGGGTCATCCCGCTGGCCGTGATCTGCATGGCTGTAGCCATTTTGATGCTGGGCCGGCTGTATCAGAAGCAGATCACTGAAATCGTCGACATGACCGACCAATTTATCCCGGTTCGGGAGGTCAACCGGCCGCGGCTGTACGCGGTGCTGGGCATCACCGCTGCGGCGCTGGTTCTGTTCACAGTCTCCAGCTTTATCGGATTGGCGATTTGGCAGATTGCGCTCGCCGCCGGATTCCTGGCGCTGCTGGTGGTCATGACCAAGAAGGCGGAGGCCGCCGTTTATGTAGCGAAGCACGTGGACTGGTCGATCCTATTGTTTTTCATCGGTCTATTCGTGGTCATCGCCGGGGTGGTCTCCTCTGGGCTGCTGGACTCGCTCTCGGGGTTGTTCGGTCTGGGTAACGGCGAAGTGCCCTCAGTCGCCGGTCTGACAGTATTCTCGGCGGTGTTGGCCAACCTGGTCAGCAACGTGCCGTCCGTAATGCTGATCGGCGAACTGCTGCCAGCGGATAACATGGTGCTGTGGATTACCCTGGCGGTTACTTCGACCTTCGCCGGCAATGCTACGCTCATCGGTGCCGCTGCCAATCTCATCGTCCAGGACGAAGGCGACAAGCATGGCGTCCATCTAAGTGCGTGGCGCTACCTGCGGATCGGTCTGCCCGTGGCCGTCGTCACGCTGGCCATCGCCGCGGCCTATCTAACATTGCTGTCGTTGCTCTGAGCGGGGACCGCTGGCTTTTATATCTGCGGCGGTCTGAAGGATTATGGCCGGAGAGAAACTGTTCACGAGCAATTTTCTGCTGTGTTCAGTATGTTATTTCTTCCTGACGATTTTCTTCTTCATGTTCTACACCGGTATGTCCACTTACGCTGTCGACACTTTCGGAGCGGCAGAGTGGGCGGCCGGGCTGTCGGCAAGCATCTTCATCATCGGTGATCTGGTGGCGCGGATCTTTATCGGCCGGCGTCTGGAGCTGCTCGGTAAGAAACGGGTGGCAGTTGCGGCGCTGGCGCTGTCTACGCTAATGTCTCTGGTCTATTTTGTTATGGACAGCCTGAGCGGGCTGATTGTGCTGCGGCTGCTGCACGGTATTGTCTACGGTTCTGCCTGCACCGCCGTCACCACATTGCTGTCGCAGGGTCTCCCGCTGTCCCGGCGGGGCGAGGGGATGGGCTATTTCATGCTGAGCATGACCGTCGGTTCGGCGGTCGGTCCGCTGCTGTGCATGGTCCTGCTGACCGACCAGAACTACCCGCTGATCTTCCTGATCGGCACGCTCTGTGCCTTCGCCGGGGCACTCACCGTGGTATTCCTGCGGGACCAGCCGTTGGCACTCAGCGCCGGACAGAAGGCGGAACTGAAGCAGTTCCGGCTCGGAAACCTCTATGAGAAGACGGCGCTGCCGATCTTCGTCATTTCGTTCTCGTTCTTTCTGGCCTACTCCGGCGTGCTGACCTATATCTCCCCTTATGGCCAGGAGATTGGCCTGGCCGGCGCTGCGACCTGGTTCTTCGTGGCGGTTTCCGCTGCAACCCTGATCGCCCGGCTGTGCTTGGGGCGGCTGTACGACCGTTACGGCGAAAACAAGGTGCTGATTCCGACCTTCGTGATCGCGATCGCCGGTTTCGTGCTGCTGGCCTACGCCGACAGTGCGGTCGAACTGCTGACTGCCGGTTTTTGCATCGGTTTGCACGTGGCCACACTGGTGGCCATCGGACAGGTCATCGCCATTCGGAAGACTCCGCTTGCCCGGTATGGTATCGCTATCTCCACTTTCAACTGCGGCGACGACCTCGGTTATGGGGTGGGTCCCATTCTGCTGGGTCTGCTGATCGCATCTGTCGGCTACCGCGGCATGTACGAAATGCTGATCCTCATTGCGGTGATATCTCTGGTGCTGTACATCATGTTGCATATGCTGCCCAACCGGCGGGGCCAGGCGGTCTGAGATGGCCGCAGTTCTGCCGCCTGCATATTTCAGGTGCTCCGCAAAAGAGCTGGCCCCGAAACTGCTGGGTTTAATGCTCTGCCGTCGGGCTGACAGTAGTACGGTGATCAAATGGCGGATTACCGAAACGGAGATCTATTACGGTGAAGAGGACACAGCCTGCCATGCCAGCCACGGCCGGACCAAGCGTTCGGAAGTGCTTTATCATGCCGGCGGAGAGGCCTACGTCTATCGCTGTCACATGTACTGGTTGCTGACGTTGGTCACCGGGCCGGCGGAGCATCCAGAGGGTGTTCTCATCAGAGGAGTAGAGGGTGCGACCGGACCCGGTCTGACCGGTAACGCGATGAATATAACCCTGGAGCTGCACGGAAAGCCGCTGACGCCGGCAACTGGTCTCTGGCTGGAGGACGACGGTACTGTGTTTTCTTATACGGTCGGAACCCGGGTCGGCATCAGCCGGGCGGCGCCCGATGATCGGGAGAAAAAATGGCGGTTCACGGTGTCCGATTAAGGATGAATCCGTTATGTTTGTTCTGGAACCGGGCGCTCATTTCATAGATTTAATCGAATGCTCAGATATTCACTGTATCGGTTCTTAAGAAACAGGATGCGGATGAAAGATGGTTTTCGGTTCTGTTTTCATCGGTAAAAATGTTTGCTGTAAAAATGAGGGAACTTTGTTTAGAATCCGTTCATTCTCTATGTGAATTCGGTCTTTGTTCTGAATAAACCGGCATCTGCATTCGTTAATCAGTCCACGGTGTCTCAAAGTAACGATGCGGGGAATGACGGGCATCGTTGCGTTTTCCCGCGAAAGGCGGTACGTGTACACAGAGTCAATTCCAAATTTGCCCTTCATCGGCCAGATCAGCAACGCAGCCATGATTTTTCAGCCGGCGGTGATGATGGAGTCGGCCGTGCCTTGTGTCAGCCGATAATATCTACCAATGAAAAAAATCAGGTTGATCATGCCGATGATCTGACAGACAGTTGACAGGGCATTACATTTCACATTTTACCGAACTCGCAAGATTATCCAGAAAAAGAGCCGTTACGCAGTCATATTAAAAAGTGCAGATCACTGACTCTTTTTGTTTGTTCTTGGAGGAACATGGTAAGACCAACATTAATTAATTCAATTAAGTTATTGTCATTATTAATTGTAAGTTATCGCAGGTTCGGGTTTGATAAGCCGCAACCGGAACATATTCAGGATACAGAGAACTTCGAATGCCCGATCAGAAGAAATGCTTGCATCAAAACAACAATTGCAGATACCCACGTCTAATGCAAAATAGTTATAGCTGTAACGAATTAAACTTAATTAATATGAACCATGTACTGTTTCATGAAATGCGGAAGGATTATCAGAGGTAAAATCAGTCCGATCCGAGGCCGTTTCGAAGTGTCGGGCATTCTTGAAATCTCATGTAAATTCAATCGTTATTACACCACATTGATTTAATTAGCTGTTGTAACGTTTATTACTTGATTAATTATCATCTATTCAATTATTGATGTGTTGCAGTGCATAAAATCATAATCGTGGTTATTTTGCCCTTGGTCCGAACCGGACATTATGCCGTTCTGTGTCCTGATCGGGAAATGAAATCGAAATCGCGTTTTTTACCCTTTACTCCCGATTTCACAGGGCAAAAACAGGATTCCAATTAGAGGTTCGGGAGTCCGTCGTTGACAGAATAAATGCAGTTTTTCAGCGTAATATGCATTTTTTTGCCCGATATTTTGAAAAAGTTTAGGATTTACGGCAAAATTAATAGTTTGGACACATATTTGTAAAAACTGTAGATGTTGAGTATTAGTTAAGTTAGTTGCTTAATTTTAATAATTAATAACAACGTGATTTTGCAGTGTACTTTAATTTGTAAATAATAATTATTGTTAAGTTATTTACTTAATTATTATTGATTTTATGCATTATATTGAGATTCGGGGCAAAAATGTTTGAAAATGACAGAATGTCAGTCATTTTGATATTTATCTAATCACTTGAAAATAATAAATCAAATAAAGCATCTTATTTAATAATTATGCATATGTGAGCGAAACATCCCAATCGGCAGTCTGACCCGATGTATGGCAACTGCCAACCGCAGCTCAATTGATGACGAACCGGTCTCCTTCGTTGCCCTCGCTCTTGGCTTCAGTATCGAACCTGATGTGCCGGTACTTCAGTACCTCCTGTACCGTTTTGCCATGGACACCGAGCCCGACGTTCAGGTACTGCCTGATATTCTGAGAATGGTCCTCGGTGTTGGGCGGCAGCTGGAAGCCAAGCGAGATGTGTTCGGTCTGCACCTGCATGGCGTAGATCATGCCGCGGGTGTCGAAGATGGGGCCGCCGGACTGTCCAGGCAGACCGGGGGTTGAGGTCTCTACATAGAGGAGGTCAAAGTTTCCGTCCTTGCTTTTGCCTTTGGTCATGTTCCGGGTGTGCATGCCCTCGTTCGGGAAGAAGGGCAGCGGCAGAGAGCCGGGCAGGATATGAAAGGCATTCCTTTTCTCGTCGAATTCCGATTTCACGTTGGCGAACGGGAAGCCCAACCGGCAGAGACTGGTACCGGGCCGGAGGGTGGTTGGATCGCGGAAGACGGGATACTGTGTGATCATCTTGGGCTGGAAACCCTCAAGACGGCCGACGGCGATGTCGATCTGGCGGTTGACATAGACGTCTACCAGGCGGACGCCGTCCCAGCCAAACCAGAACGAATGGTTCGTCAGCCATTTCGGGTCTTTCTTCAGGCCCTGAGGCAGTTCGAGAGCGGTGCCGGCGTGTTTGGCCGGCGACGGGAGCTCGGCGTTGCGGGCGTCGACCTCTTTGATTTTGTTGCTGTCGCTTTGGTATTTGACGAAGGAGTCGAACACGTGGCCGGCGGTCACGATCCACCCGTCATCATTCACTACGAAGAAGGTGGCAGCATTGGAACTGACTGTTCCGTCCACCTGGCGGGTGGAGATGATTAGCGGACGGGTGAACTGCATCGCATTCGCGACCGCATTGGCAAACATGCATGCCGCATTGGCCTTCCCGTTCATTACGGTTGTGTTTTATAATCTAATAAAAAAAGTGAAAAAGGGGCCGAGGCCCCCTGAATGTTTTACTGGTTCTGTGTCGCGTTCTCGTTCTTAAGCGCGTCGAGAATCTCGGGATTGCCAAGGACGGCCAGGCCGATTGCGGCGGCGATGTTGTCGTCCGCCATCATCAGATTGACGGCCATCTCGCTGGTCAGCGCGGTGCGGCCGACCTTCGTAGCATAGATCCGGGCGAACTGCTGGGCGTAAACACCCTTCAGGGTCATGGCCTGTTCTTCGTCAGCGTGGTCTTCTGGTGTCAGCGAGGGCAGATAGAAGTTGTTATACAGGTCGATCGACTTGGCCGGCAGGGAAGCAATCTCGCCGAGATTGGCGGTGTAGTCGCAGGAACCGTCTTTGAGGTCGTCGACGATTGTCTTGTAACCCGCGATGTCGCAGTTCAGGAACTCGATCATGTCGACCATCTTGCCGGCCTCTTCGCCGGTGGCGTTTTCGGCCTTGGAGTTGTAATCGTCGATCTCCATGATCTTGCGGCCAATGACCGAGCGCATCAGTTTAACCGTCGCAACGGCATCAATTTCCCCATCCATCTTAATCATCCTCGTACGAGCAAAAGCCCGAACTGTAGTTGACGATAGTATTTGCACGTTAAAGACGTTTGCACCCGCGTGTGTTTTAATACTGCTTGTCACGGGCGACCCGCCGGGCCGGCTTGCCGCAGAACGGGCATTTGGTGATGGCGGTTTCGATGCCGTCCTCATCCATGGTCAGCAGTTCCGGTCCCTCGAAGGTCTCGGCCACGTATATGTCACCGGCCAGCATAGCATCCAGCATTTTCTTGCAGCAGGCCGCCTCGACGTCCACGTCGGAGACCTCGAGATTCAGCACTGGCCGGGACCTAAGGCGTTTGGCCCGATTCGTGTCGATGATTCCCTCGATACGGTCTGCGTCTTCTTCGGCGCCTTCGTATTCGGTGCCGGCAGCATAGGCCATCAGTTTGAGGGCCTCGTACAGGTCTTTTTCCACACCGAGCCCCTTCTCGTACATGAGAGCCAGACGGTAGAGGGCGGCTGGATCGACGGCATCAGCGGCCTCCTTCATCAGAACGTAGGCCTTTTTGGCGTCCAGAGGTACGCCGTCACCGTTCAGATAAAGCGTGGCCAGGTCCCGTTTGGCCGGTATGTAGCCCTGATCGGAGGCGATTTGCAGGTATTTGGCGCCTTCGCGGCTGTCCTTGGGCCGGCCTTCGCCGGTACAGTAGGCGATGCCGAGATCGTATACGGCGGAGGGGTCTTCTTCATCCGACATAATTACGAGATGGGTGCACGACAATATAACAGGTTGGCCGTCCAACCGAAAAACTGTCTTTATGGCTGCGGATGCTGGTCCTGTAAATGTTTCAGCAGGTCGGCGGCGGTCTGATGGCCAGCGTCGGCAGCCAGTTTCAACCATTTTTCCGCTTCTTCCAGGTTTTTTGCAATCCCATATCCGTCGGCATAGAAACAGCCGACCGTGTACATAGAGTCCGGCAGTCCCTGACCGGCGGCCTTCAGGAACCACTCGAAGGCCTGCTGCGGGTCCTTTTTGAAGTTGTCGGAACCGTTGAAATACAATATTCCCAGCCGGTCCATAGACTCGCCATCCCCCTGTTCCGCGGCCTTTTCATACCATTCCCGGGCCTTCTGGAGATTTTGGGTACAGCCGACACCGGTCTCGTAGCAGACACCGGTCTGATACTGGGCATTGACGTTGCCGGCGGAGGCGGCATTCTTAAACAGCCGGAAGGCCTTGACCTCGTCTTTGGGTACGCCGTCACCCTCCAGATAGAGGTAGGCAAGCGAGTTCCGGGCTTCTGCGTTGCCCTGTTTGGCCGCCAGCTGGAATTGGGCGGCGGCGGCCACATTGTCCTGAGGAACACCGGTTCCGTCCATCAGTGCGATTCCGTAGTAGAGCTGGCCGTCAGAGACGCCTGCCGCGGCGGCTTCTTTGGCATACTGGACAGCCTTTTCCTCAGACAGACCGTAATAATCGCCTTCGAAGAACATCTTCACCAGCAGGGCCTTGGCGTCCGGATTGCCCTTAGCCGCAGCTTGTTCCAGGCAATCATAGCCTTTGCCGGAATCCTGTTTGACGTACCATCCGAACAGGTAGGCCATCCCGAGTGCGTAGAGCCCGGCGGGGTTGCCCTGCTTCGCGAGTCCCTCAATTTCGTGGATGTCAGCTTCGATCTCGCCGTCATCAGTCTCAAGTACGAAGCCCTTGCCGTCGTCAGGTGTCGGTCCTGCTGTCATGTGTGGCGCATTATGAGGCTTCTCAGTATTTAAGGTGTCGAAAAAATATCCGACATTCGCCGATTTTGGTAAATAATCCGCTTTTAGTAGGTTTTACGAATCTAAATACTGGATATGCATGCATATTATTCATGGCATGCAAAGCCAAGAAGACGAAGGGAGCCGCAAAGGCAACCGACGCCAAGGATGCAAAGAAGCAGTGATTCTCCTCGGAGGATCATTCCTTCGAGGTCCGAACCTGCATTCGGACCCCTAAACTTCTCAATTTTTCTCGATTTTATAGCTTTTCAAATATTTCAGTACCGAGCCAGACTCTTCAGAATGTTCTCGGCGGTCCGCCATTCCGGAAATAGATGTTCCTGCCGGCGGAACTCGGCATCGTGATGGCGGTGCACGAACGGCCGGTAACCTTGGCGCAGATGCAGGCATTCGTGGTAGACGACGTAGTCCAATGCATATTCGGGCACGTTCTCGTTGTCGAAGGCGCTGGAGATTGCCACCACCCGCATCATGGTCGAACAGTAACCGAGCCGGCGGAAGGTGGGCGCGGCCGTCCAGGACAGAAAGGCGTTGTCGAGGTCGTGAGGGCCGATGAGTCCGAGGTCCATGATCCGCTGGGCGGCATCGCAGAGATTCCGTGTCACTCCCTGGTCGGTGCAGGTCAGATTCCGGCTGCGCCGCAGGTAGACCGGGCGTTTTGCCAGAATGTAGGTGTCCGAAGTTACATACGCCAGATAGGCCGGGCCGAAGCGGCTCTGCTTGGAGCATATATAGCCTACTGTGCCGGTCACGAAGTCGCTCAGGGCTGCATCGGGCGCGTCCTGAAGATAGTCGGAAACGAGCAGATCGAGTTGCCGGCCCTGCTGGGTCCAGCGGAAACCGAATTCTTTGGAGAAGACAAAAAAGCCGTCGACCCGCTGCAGTCCGTGTTCGCGGCCGGCCGCAGTCGCCATTGCGGTCAGACGGGAATCGACGGTCGGCACGGTGATGCCCCGTGATGATGTCCTTCTGGGCCTGTTTCCGCGGATTGCTGTGTTCGGTCCAGACATTGTGGCGATCGTAATAGTCCCGCCGGGTCCAGTATTCCAGGGTGGCGACGGTTGACGGGGTCGGGGTGAAAATCTGCACCTGTTCGGGATTGGTCTTCAGTTCGGTGTGGACGAACCGGTCGAGCTCTTGCATGTCCCGATCGCCGCAGCCCGGAGCGGCGGCCATAAAGTAATAGGTCAGAAACTGCTCTTTGTTCATTTTGCGGTTGGTCTCGTCGAACTGATCCTTGAAGTCCAACAGCACGTTGGAGTCGGGTTTGCCCATGAGTTCCAGCACCTCGGCGGACACGTGCTCGGGCGCGATCTTCAGCTGGCCGGAGATGTGGTGGGCAGCCAGGCATTCGGTGTAGCGGCGGCCCGCTTTCTTATCGAAGACTACCATGTCGTAGCGTATGCCCGAAGTAACGAACACCCGTTTCACGCCGGGTACCGCCCGCAGCCGCTCGAGCAGGGCGATCTGCCGGCTGTGGTCCAGCGGCAACGAGGGACAGGGCCGCGGCCAAAGGCATTTCCGGTCTTTGCAGGCGCCCTGTTTCAGCTTTTTCGGACATTCGATACCGTACATGTTCGCCGTCGGGCCGCCGACGTCGTAGATGATGCCGTTGAAACCCGGCCGAGCAGCGATGCGCTCGGTCTCGCGGACCAGGGAGTCCTCGCTACGGGAGACGACCGTCCGGCCCTGATGGACGGCGATGGCACAGAAGGAGCATTCACCGTAGCAGCCGCGGTGGCTGGTGAGAGAGTTCTTAACGGTGTCCAGGGCCTTAACGATGCCGTCCTTGGCATAGTAAGGATGGACGGTGTTCTCGTAATCCAGTTCGTAAACGCGGTCCAGTTCCGTCTGGGTCAACAGCCGGGCCGGCGGGTTCTGAACCAGCAGGCGGTCGCCATGAGCCTGGTAAAGGCCTTTGGCTGTCAGGGGATCGCAGTTCTCGTAGAAGAGACGGAAGGCGCGGCCGAACTTGCGGGTATCGTTGGCACAGTTTTCGAAGGACGGCATCTCAAGATAGCCTGCCGGGGCCTTATGATCGGCATAGCAGAGTCCGCAGATACTGTGCCAGTCCCGCCCGTCCCGCAGACAGGAGGCCAGCTCCAGATTGGCCAGTTCCGCCATGCCGTAGGTGATAGCGTCTGCCTTGGCATCGAACAGCACGCTCCGGCGGACCTTGTCAGACCAGTAGTCGTAATGCGCTACCCGCCGGAGACTCGCCTCGATGCCGCCGAGAACAATCAGTTTTCCTTTGCTGTAGCGGCGAATAAGGTTCGCGTAGGCGATGCAGGCCCGGTCCGGCCGCCGATCGTTGAAACCGCCGGGAGTAAAGTCGTCGTCTTTCCGGAACTTACCGGTGGCGGTATAATTGGCCACCATCGAGTCTACGCAGCCGGCACTGACCGACCAGAACAGTTCCGGTTGACCCAGCCGGGTGATGTCGGCGTTGCTCTGCAGGTCCGGCTGACAGATGATGCCGACGCGGAAACCGTTGGCGATCAGCCAATGTCCGATGACCGCACTGCCGTTATAGGAATTGTCGAGGTAGGTGTCCCCAGAAACAAGAATGATGTCCAAGCTCTTCCAGCCTCTTTCTTTCACCTCCGCGGCGGTCGTCGGTATGAACATGATGCCCCCGTAACCTTATCTGACTTAAAATCATCCGTTACTGCGATTAACATAATCCATGGTTAATCGGGATTCGACAGGATTTTATGATGCATGTAGACGCAGATGCCACATTGAAACTATGGCTTGCGAATACAAGG
>Ga0172378_10003763_pt1 | contig 14268 bp, 10 predicted proteins | sample GrowelOW332metaG_FD_119755 | JGI IMG/M metagenome (GOLD analysis project Ga0172378, IMG submission 119755) | Groundwater microbial communities from an aquifer near a municipal landfill in Southern Ontario, Canada - Pumphouse #3_1 metaG | ecosystem: Environmental > Aquatic > Deep subsurface >... | reverse complement strand
CCTTCTTTTACTAAAGGAGTAAGACCGCTGAGATTCGTGCTGTTTCGGTTGAAACCAATCATATAGTCTTGGCTGTCTTCGTCACTATAGGATATAAAGGAATCGAGTAAGAGAGAATTCGAAACAGTCGATACTAGGAATCCATAAATGCGTCCTTCAACACTAAAAGGTGTTAGGGAAACACTAGAAAAAACTTTCCAAGAATCGGAAGAAAGTTCCAGAAAGTAGCTTTGAAAAATGACATCAGACAAAGACTTCGTGGGGACCACAAAGACATCAGAGGACACCACACCAGCGGAAAGAAAATAACTCTTATAAGAGTTGGAAATAGGATCAATTGGAAAAACATTCGTCTCCACTAGAGAAGGCATCTTTTCTAAAACTAAAGAAGACATCTTAGTATCATCAACCGTTCTTCCACCCGCAAAAATTCCAATCTTCTCATAGTCCTTTGCTCTCGTAATGAGGTTAGACCCCCAAAGCGCTAACAAGGGTGAAAGCACTAGGAAAAGCGCATAAACCGCCCAAAAGCGTTTCAAGGATGAGAGGAATGCTTTCATACTTTTTCTTCTCCTGAAACGATGATGCCATCACGGATACTAATTTCTAAAAACGTGTGCCCATCAATGCTTTTCTTAATTGATGGTAAACACAGCGCATTCCCTTCATTTGATAAAGAAACCACAAGGAGAGCTACCCCTCCCCTGATAACTTGTTCGTCGCTAACCCTAACCCTCACATCAAAAAATGAAGTATCTTCGCTGGAAGAAAGAGAAAGTAAAAGTTTCCTTTCTTTTATTTCGGGGCCTAAGATCGAAACAAGTATAAAGAATAAGGAAGAGAGGAAGAGGAATAAGCAAATCCCTAAAAGAACACTTAATGCAACCTTGTTGCTGCGATTAAGAAAAACTAAAGAAAGGATGACACCAACTAGGGAAAAAAGGGGACATAAAGAAAGCAAAATTAAGCGCACAATAAAAAGAGAAGCTCTCCCCTTTTTATAGACAGAGGAAAGTAAATCAAAGGTCATCGCGCACCTCTTTATTTATATAGGGAGCAAAGAAAGACATTGTAAAGATATTCCTTGGATGATTAATAACATCAAGTGTTTTACCACTTTCAACGACTTTTCCCTCGTTCATGACATAGAGATGAGTAGCTAAGCAAAAAGCTTCTTCAACGTCGTGAGTAACAAATAAGAATGTTGCCTTAATTTCTTTAGAAAGCTTAAGTAAAAGAACATGCAAAGCACTCTTGGCCTGGGGGTCTAGATTAGAAAAGGGCTCATCAAAGACATAAAGGCGGGCTCGAGAAACCATAGCTTTAGCTAACGCTACTTTTTGCTGTTGCCCTCCCGAAATTTGACGGGGTTTTCTTGATAATAGAAGGGTAATTCCTAACTTTTCTGCAATAGAAAGGACTTTCTCGTCGATCACAGAATAAGAGTTTCCAGCAAGCTTCAAAGGAAAAGCAATATTATCGTAAACAGTCATATTAGGATAAAGAAAATGAGCCTGTCCAATATAGGCAATCCCTCTCTCTCGGAGAGGAATAGACTCGATATCTTTTCCAAAAAGAAAGATGTCTCCTTCGTAAGGTTGTTTCCCTAGTAAAAGCGATAGAAGAGTACTTTTACCACACCCAGAGGGTCCAAGGACAACTCCAAAAGATCCTTGTTCTAGTGAAAAACTAACCCCATCAAGGGCGATGGTATGTTTTTTCTTGCTGACATAGTCGCTAGAAATGTTCTTAAAAGCAATAGCGTCCATCACACGTTGTTTCCAAAATACTGAATAACATCGTATTCAGGAGTGGAAGTCCTTTTTCTTGTCATTTCCCCAAATCTTTCAAGCAAATACATATTGGTGCCCTGAAAGACAGCACCCAAAAGATTAGCGTCATTATTTAAAGTCGAGAAAAGAATCTCGGCCCGGTTATGGTTAGCGTCATATCCTTTAAAATACTTGTTAAGAAGATTCTTATAGGCCTCACCAAATTCAATGATTCGTCCTTCAAGAACAATGTATTGAAGATCTAATAAGTTCGTAATCGCCAAAAACTCAATAGCATTAAACTTCGCTGACTTGGTGACAGCTGCTACAACGATAGGATCACCATTATTGAATAAAGAAACCACTTCTTTAAGATGGTAGCGGCGCTTCCCATAAAGAGGATGATCGGGTTTATTCTCGATGCTTTCTTTAATGTCGAGATAAATCTCTCCCACAGTATAGAGTTTTCCTGAACGCGACTTCTTCGACAACTCATCAACTGAATGATAGTGAGCAAATTCACCAGCGAACCCATTAAAGCCTTCGTAAAGTTGTCCGTTAAGCATAAGACCCGAGCCACTAGTCATATCGCAGAAAGCGAAGAGAACATCTTGAGCATCTTTCGGGATACAGCCAAAACTTTTCTCACCAACTAGTCCAAGGTTAACGTCATTATAGATATAGACGTCAACACCAAAATGAGACTTTAAGAAAGAGGGAAGATTAACTTGTTCGGCATTAGCGATCTTTGGCGCGTATATATAGGCACCCGTTGTCTTATCAATTTTACCTGGAGAAGAAATACAAATTGATAATAGAGGAAGCCCTTCAGCTTCAGGTAAAGCCAAAAGTTTCTTAACTTTTTGAACAACTCTATCAAGAGTTTTGCTCGTAATAATAGCGACATCCTCGAGAGAATCTCTAACAATAATTCGATTAGAGAGATCCGCTAAACAGATTGAAATATCGCGTCGAGAAAGGTCAATCGCGCAAACAACTCCTTCCTTAGAATTTAAGGAGACAAGAACTGGTTTTCTCCCCTTGGCATTCTTTCTTTTCTTGCAAGAAAGATCCTGCGTAACATAAAGCAATCCGTTACTAGAAAGCTCATCGATAATCTTTACTAATGCGGTATAAGAAAGAGACATCTCTTTAGCAAGATTAGTGATAGATTTAGGACCATCTTTTAGTGATTCAATGAGAGCAATTTGATTGCTCACCCTAATATTGTTTTGACTCTGGAAAATAATTGGTTTACTCATGATATTAGACCTTTTTTCAATTATAAACTAAAGGTCCTATTAGGGTAACTACAATGAGTTAACAGAGGCATTAAATGCCCAATTATTAAGAACTTTGGCCTTTCCGTCGGATTTTTCACCGCTTTCTCCATTGGCGTCTAAGATTGTCTCTTCTAATTCAGGAATTGAAGTTATTTCTCCGTTAAGATATTCATTAAGTCTTCTCTCGGTTTCTTCTAAACGAGCTTTAAGACCACCGATTCTAATTACTTGAACATCAAACCCATGAGGCTTGTTTTCATAGTAATAAGCTTCCCTAAAGGCGATTAAGAAAGCATCAAGCGCCCCATAAAGATTAGTCAAAGAAGACTTAATCTCTATAAGCTTTTCTCTATTTCCACTTTGATAACTGTTTCGTAATTCCACCCCTAAAGAATTCTTTAAAGCGAGGAATTCACAAAGCCGTCCATAGTATCTAGCTAAATACCCATATTCACCTAAACGAGGAAGAGCCTCAAAAAGAGCAGCCGCGTGTTCCTGATATAGCTTTGAATCGCCTTTAGAAACAGCGAGATCGCAGATTCCTAAAAGAGGATCATTATAGAAAAGATATTTGCTAGGATTCTCATAATTTTTCTTATCTTTAGTAGTCCCAATTATGTTAGGAAGATTAAAGAGATCAAAGTCATCCCACTTCACCCCAAAAGTAGTAAAGAAATCTTCTTTAATCGTTTCTAAGGAAACAATGCCTTTTGCGACCTCTGAAGCATAGAAAAGAGAAGGCAAACAAGCAAAGAAGGAGCATTCCCCTCCGTTATCTTTCCAGGCTGTTAAGAAATAGTCTTTCACTCCTCCTTCTTTACAAGCTTCGATGGAAGGAAGAATGGTTCTCAAAGCATAATCATTTTGAGGAGTAAACCCAGACCAAGTCCAAATACCGCCGGCAAACACAAGAGGCCGTCCTAAAGTCTTGTGATTATCAATCATTTTAGAGAAGAAATCCTTTTCTTCGTGATAATAATCCCAGTAGATTAGAGAAACATTATCGGGGATCTCTTTCTTAATTGATTCGGGATTCCCTATTTCTAAGTTGTAATAACCTTCTTTTGTTAAGGCAGAATAAAGCATGTCGCTCCAAATGGCAGGTTCAAATCCATAATTAGATGCGATATTAGCTACTTTCTTCAAGTGACGAAGATAGATATTGATGCTTTCTTCGTATCCGTGAAGTTGTAAATGTTTCCCTCTTCCAAGAGCGAAAGCCTCATCCATGCCAATGTTAATTTTTCTCGTCTTAAAACACTCGGCACATGTCTTAAACATCTTATCAATTAGTTGATAGGTCTTCTCGTTATCCACTAATAAAGTATCGATAGCATCAACAATTTCATTATAACAAGCCCAACGGACCATTCCGTTAAGATGGGCCAACGTCTGAATGCAAGGAATTAGTTCAATCCCTAAACTGGAAGCGTAAGCACCCACCTCGTTAAGTTCATTCTTAGAATAGCGACCTCTCAGATATCCAAAATAAGGTTCCCCTTCTATTTCGTAAGTATCTTCAAGATAAAGAAGAGCAGTGTTGTACCCCATTTTCTTGAGACAAGAAACCATCCTCTTAAAACTTTCAATACTTAAGACGGCGTTTCTTGAGCAATCAAACATGACACCAAAATGTGAAAAGTTTTCCATATTTACTCCTTTGCCCCTGGCAGGCGAAGAGAAGGATTGTTCTCTTCTTTTTTATTTTCTTCTTTATTACCGATAAACGAATCTAGGAAATCCATTCCATTCATGAAGACTTCAGCTTTCCCTAAATATCGGAAATAAAGTTCAATTTCATAAACATCACTTAATTCGTTATTAACTGGATAGACGGCTTGGCTGCCATCAAGAAAGTGTTCTAAAGATAAAGCGTATTCTTGACTCTCTTTGTTTAGAGAAATAAAAGGCATTAACTCTGTTCCTGAAGTTAAAGAGAGTTTAATGATTCTTCCGTTCTTTCTTATTAAGGCTCCATGAAATTCAACGCCTTTTTGGTTAGAAGAAAGTTTAATAGCCAGGTACTTCCACTTATCTAAATGACAAACGGCTCCGCTAGGAGACAATAGAACTGAAACTCCAAAATAGCCGTAACCATCGTGATTTCCTTCTCCGTTAACTAAAATCCCCGATTCCTGTAATTGAAGAGAAAAGGCCCCGCCTCTCGTGATCCTTCCTTTGGAATAGAGATCGACTAGCTCACCCCCGCCAACTTCGTAACCAAAGTTATTTTCTCTAAGAGAAAGAAACTTCATTTCTAGAACTGGAAGATTAAGGCAATATAGAGAAGATGAAATATCTTCCTCTTCTTCCCGATATGGCAGTAAAGGTTTTCCCTTCTTAGTTAGGCAGTTTGGAAGGAAAGAATAATGCATAAAAGCATAAGTAACATGGAGAGGATTATTAACATGAGGCGAAGAAACTAAAATTTCATTATCCGAGACCGCTCTAGCAAAAGCCGGGTGGTATTTCTTGTCTGATCCCGCAATGGAAAACCCAAAATACTGTTCCCCTTTATTAAGGCTATCATTATGAATATCGAGCCTAACTAGCAAGTAATTATCAATACACTTATAGGAAGAAATCCTCGGACAAAGCTGAGGTTTTTCACCTTTAAGCAACGAGAGTTCGATATCGAGTAACCGCAAAGCTAATTCCTCTTTCCTAATTGTATGAATAGGATGATAGCAGCGAGAAACATCGCTATTCATCCACCTAGGATCTAAATCAAAGCTTGGGACATAATAAACGTTTCCCCCACAGGAATTGATGATAGATTCTTGAATATATAGGTAACCATATCCATCACCATAAGGATATACCTCATCAGCAATTCCAATCAGTAAAAATGATAAAGATGGATCCTTAAAGAAAGACTGATAGGAATTAATTAATACCTCTAAAGCAGCTTTATAGTAAACCCCAGAAGCAAAATCAAAGCAGGAATTCTCACCTTGGTTCCAAATTATTGCCTCAAGGCTTAAACCCCTCAAAGGAGCTACTTTTTCATTAAAGATGCCAGCACTTTCGGTGTAAGAACCCGGATAATATTTATTTTCTTTTGGAGAGGAAATATACTTATCAGTTTTCTTTAAATACGATAAGACCTTTTCATTATTTTCAATGCTTTCTCGAGGCAAGTAAGCATCGATAGAAACACCACCAGAAGCGGTAAAGATAGCCCCAACTGGAGAATGAATAGAAGCTTCTAAAAGAATTGCAAACATTGTTCCAATCGCAGAAAAATGTTTGCAATTCTCTTCATTAAGTTTCTCCCAAGAAACATTTTCACCTAACTCATCTTGAGGGGAAAAGGGCCGCCCAACTACTCCTTCTTTAGAGATTGAAGAATCACTGCAATCAAGGACATAAACATTCGCGTTTTCCGATCTCTTTGTATACTCTTCTCGCTTCTCGGCTAAAGATAAAGAAAGAGAAAGATTAGATTGTCCCGCGAAAAGAAAGAGTCGTCCAAATCTAATGTCTTCAACTACTAAATGATGTTCTCCATCATCGATGATTAACTCATACGGATCATAACTAGCCTTTGGGGCCAAAAAGAAGATGCGATAACGGGAGGCTGAGACTAAAGAAATTAAGGAAGGAAGGATAGGTTCCTTCCTTCCTTTTTGTTTTAACAAAGCTACAGGCTCATTTAAGACATTAGAGACATCAAAGGAAAACAAGCTCGCTGCTTGCAGCACGCACTGTTTTCCGATGGCTCCAATAATTCGCATAAACTACTTAGTTTCTTTCTTCTTTCTCTTAAAGGCTAAGAAACCAATACCCGCTACAGCTAAAGCTGAAACACCGATTGTTCCACCGATGGCACCGCCACAGCCGCCACCTTGACTCGCACTTTCTCCACTCGAGACAATCGGAGTCTCGGGACTTGAAGTTGCTGGTTCAGATGAGGAAGTTGTCTCTCCTCCCGTGGCTTCGATGGTAATCTTAAAACCAACAGTTCCGCCGGCAGTTGTAAGAGTAAAGTTGTACGTCCCAACCCCTAAGGTTGTTAAGTAGTCTTTGGAAATAGTAAGTGAAGTTCCAGATAAGGTGTAGTACTTAGTGAGAATCTCGCTAGCACCCATCTTTAAAGCTGTAATCTTTTCTCCGTAAGTATCAACGGAAACTACGGCATCTTCTCCTTCATTGATCGTATAAAGAGTTGTCGCCATTGTTGGAGCACTGACTCCGGCTTCGCTCGAAGAGGTAGTTGGAGGAGTATAAGGTTCTTCGTCAAGATTGGTTAGGTGGATATTATCAACATAACCCTTATTGATACAGCTGGTTAATGAAACATAACCATATTGAAGAGCACTCTTTTTAGTGATGACAGCTTTGGCAATACCAATGCCATTAATCGACATCGAGAACTCGGAATCAACCACTTCAAACTTAAGTTTAAGCCAAGTGTTAGAAACACCAGCATAACCCTCAGATTCAGAAGAATAACTCTTGGCTGGACCGGTTCCGTCGTAACCAGTTGGAGTAACGGAGACTAAAGAATCGTCGACCGAACGGTAGAAGTCAGGTCCAATGGAGTTTGCATCCCATAACCGAGCATTCATCATAACGTTAGTAACGCCATTATATCTTCCGTCCATTGGCTTACGGCAGTTGATACCAGCCCATGGTGATCCGCCATAAAACACTGGCATATAGTCGTACTCTAAAGTGAAGTTCTTAACGAATATATCCTTCATACTCAAATAGAAGAAGCTTTCGTTTGAGGTTGCAGTATCAATGTAGAGACACTTATTGGTTGCATCTTTAGGATCCGCCATAACTTTAAACTTATCAGGAGACCCAGCAACTTCGTTGAGGTCACCAGTCTTTTCAAAGTAACCATTAGTCCATTGATCTTTTAGTTGTTCACCGTTTTGATCAAGGCTGTACTGTTCGAAATTACAAGTAAAGTCCGGTGTGGTATCGGCAACAGCGTCAACCCCTTGAGGGTTTAGAGACACGGCACCAAGAAGAACAAGAGGTGCGGCAGCAAGTAGAAGTAGTCTTTTCATAATCTTAAATCCTTTCTTGACGATAATTCGTCAACTCTACCAAAGCGGATTGCCCTGGAAGTAGTGAAATCTCAAGAGAAGTGCCCTCAACTGACGTGGTAGCTTTTCTTTCGATGAGATTGGCCTTGATTTTGGACTTGAAAGATAACGTGGCCACATTGCTATCTTCCATAGAATTATTCACGACCAAGAAGGAACTTTTTCCTCCTCGATCGAATGTCCCAACTAAGAAATTTCCATTTGAAGTAACCGCTTCAAGTTCTCTTGATGAGGTAACAAACTCCTCCTTAGCTAAGAATGGAGCCGGAGTTCCTCCAACTTTGATTTTGTTAACCAAAGTTGAGGACATAAGGACCTCATCCATCCTAGAGATTTGTTCATTTGCTGCTTTGCCATAATCATAAATAGCTGTTTTACCACCATTTTCATCAACGAAACAGCCATCAAAGGCACCAAACTCTAAAGGCTTGGAATAACAGAAATATTGAATACCTTTCGCCCCATAAAGAAGGGAAGTCGAAACCTGCCAATCAAGTTGTTGTTGATTAGGAACGATACTATCTCCTCCAAAGTTGCAGGCTTGAATGAAAGGCCAGAAAGGAATCTTGTACTTATTAGCGGCTTCCGCGGCGACATAAAGTTGGTCAAAATAACCCTCTAAGCCATCCCCGGTATGTCCAAATGGATAATAATCATAGGAGAGAACGTCTGGAGAAACCGTCGCTAAAAACTTATCGACATAGGTCTCATAATCAAGTCCCATAGTGGTCTCTCCTCCACTACCACCATTTTCAAGTTGACCTTGCGAGGCGTAGTTAGGGAAAAGATTGACATAAGCAAGAGTGCGAGGCGAAAGACTACGTAATTTCTTAACAATCTTAGCAATGCCACTAAAGGCTTTCGCCCCAGGTTCATCAGTAATAAGAATACCTTCGTAGTTATCGTGATTTTCGTAGTAAGCAATCCGTTCTTTAAGAAGTTCTTCTTCTTCAATTAAGGCGCCAAAAGAAGTATCACGTGGCAAATAAGCAATTCCGTTTTCCTTACTATAAGTAAAGGACTTATCGACATCGCTTTTGTTATTCGTATATTGCTCATATAAACCATAAATAGAATTAAGACCCGACTCCGCTAACAGCTTATATTGATCGTTAGTAATCAACTCCCCAATTGGAGAACACCATCCAGTGATTGGCATGACGTCATTTCCTAAAGAGGCAAAAGAGTGCGAGTAACAGTCTGTTTCAGTATTAAGTGGTAGTAAATCTTTATCTTCTGAAGAAATAGAAGAGGTTGCAGAATCAATAGAAGAAGATGAAGAAATGATAGAATTCGAACTAGACACTCCTCCTCCACATGAAGATAGAGCGAGAGCTAGAAACGTAAAAGAAAAGGCAACACCAGTCTTTTTCATCCTTTGAGACCTCCTGCGGTAAAGTTAGCGAGAATCTGCTTTTGGAAACAAATAAAGAGAATGATAACGGGAAGCATCGAGAAAACCATGAGAGAGAACAATGCTGGCCAGTTAGCGTTATATGTCATTTGGGCTACCATAAACTGGAGACCAACAGCTAAGGTTGGTTTACCCTTCATATAAAGATAAGGAGCAAAGTAATCGTTCCAGAAGCCAATAAAATCAAGAACAGCTAACGGGGCAATCGTCGGTAAAATCATTGGAATCATAATCTTACTAAAGACCATGAAATCTCCGGCTCCATCAATAGAAGCCGCCTCTTTATAGGCAGGAGATATTGAACGGAAGGAACTATAGAGAAGAAGGAATTGGAAACCAAAACCTCCAGAGTTAAGCAACAACAAGGCTAAAGGATTATCGAGTAATCCCAAATCTCCAATTAACTTATAGGTTGTAGAAGTTGTTCCGATCATCGGAATAATCATGACGGCGACCGCTACGAAATAGATTAATGAACGACCAGGAAATTCATATTTAGCAACCACGTAAGAAATAGCTGTAGCAGAACAAAGAGAAAGGACGGTGCCACCTACTGAAAGGTAGAGAGAACGGAACGTCATCATAAGAATTCCAGAGTCCCCCGCTTTCATAGACATTGCGTAGACAAAGTTCTTCCATCCATTAGCAATATCTTTTGGCCAGGCCCAAACGTTTTGAAAGAATTCAGAGTTCTCTTTAAAAGAGTTAAAGATCATCCATACGAAAGGGAAAAGCAGTGATGCTGCATAGAAAACAAATATGATAAAGATCACAATTTTTGCGGCTTTTAGTGACTTTCCATCACGGACAGCACTGCTTTTCCTTCTTCTTATATTGTTCATGGTTTCTTCTTTCAGGCCCATCCCGGGGAGGGGACCCCGGGATGGTATCTAAAACTAAATTAGTTTCTCTTCTTCTTCTTAAAGGCAACGATCGCAGTTAAACCAGCTGCCGCCATAAGGGCTCCAGCAATGCTTAATCCAATCACTAAGTTCGAAGAATTTCCTCCGTCAACGGAGAGGGCTCCAGCTTGAACGGATTCATATGGTTTGTCATCGTGGTTGGCTTTAGCCCAGTTTTCGTAACGAGCTCTGGCAGCCACACCTCTCTCATCAGTCGCGGCTTTGAAGGCAGCAATGCCATCTTTTCCTTCGGCTAAGAGTCTAGTTTTGGCAGCGGCGTACTTTTCAGCACAGCCTTCAGCGTCACGAGCGGTATCAAGAATCCAATCAACGAAACCAGTGATGGTGATTGTAACAGTCTTTACTTCACTGTAGTCTTCGGTATCGAAGGCTTTGTAAGTGAAGTTTACTGTGCCACCTGCAACTGACTTCAAAGCGTCAAAAGTGTAGGTTCCATCAGGATTAAAGGTGAGAGTACCTTTAGATGCAGTGTTGTCATTAACAAGTTCATAAGTCAGAACAGGATCGTCATCATCAGTTGCCACTACCTTACCGGTAAGGGAACCTCCAGCGGCGACACTCTTTGCGTAATCAACGGCAACTGGTTTAGCGTTAACCGCTTCACCGCCATCGAGGTTGGTGATACTAAGATTATCAATCGTGAAGTCAGCACCAGCGGTTCCGGTAAAGGCAAAGTATCCGTCGGTATCAATATTCTTATATGTATGGAGAAGTGTTTCTTCTGCCTCGCCGGCAGCTTGCATATAGAACTTAACTGTTCCATCAACAGCTGTAACGTGGACGTGAAGCATAGCAGTTGGACTGATGAGTGGGAATTGATATTTGGCAGGGAGCCAAATTCTTTCCCCCTTCGACATGTTGAGGTCATCAGCAGTATCGTTAGCGATATAAAGAAGTGAAGAATCTTCAAATCTTTCATCAAGAGTCTTACGACCCATCGACATACCAAGCCATGTTGAGGCTTTGGTGATGTTGCCATCATCATCTTCTTCAAGTTGTTGTTTCTTGGCATCGAAGCTTAAGTCGAAGTTAACATACTTAAGATTTGGTCCCATATAGGATCCGTCGCTTGAACGATCAAAACGAAGGACGCCATCTTTTACGAAGACACATTCTCTAGCATTAGCTTCGGTTCCATCGTTAGAAAGAACGTACCAGTTATGATTTAGAGGTTTTGAGAAGTCGTTAACGAGACTTTTGCCGTTTTCAAGGACGCCATAGTAACTGTTAAGACAAAGTTTAAGAATTTTTGCGGTGGCTTTTCCAGTTTCGCCAAGTGTGGCAATACCAGCTTTGCCGATAATATTGTCAACATTCATCTCAACAGAACTAGTTCCAACACTTGCAGTAACGGTGTTTACACCATTCTTGGCAACGGTATCTAAGTTGATAGTAACCTTTGCGCCAACATAGCTCTTTCCAAGATCAACGCTCTTAATCTCGACTCCTTTATTGATAGCATATAAAGCGGTGTTTCCAGCTTCGTTAGCACCAACTCCGACAAAGAATCCTTTATCAGTTGAAGTTGCATCACTGGCGATTCCACCAGCTAAGCCAATTTTCTTACCAGTTTCTAACTCCGTAACATCAAGGTCGAGAGAGCCACTGACGACTTTTTGAGAATCTCTAGCAAGGTTATAGACAGTGTTATAGATAATTCCGCTTCCGTGAGCAGCATTGCTACCTACCAAATATTTGGCTGATCCCATTGAGGCAGAGCCTTCTGGAGTCAAGACTTCCCACTTATCTGCGGTATCAAAGTTGTCTTCGAACTGCCAAGTGGTTTTATCAAGAGTAGCAATAGAATCACAGTATCCTGCTTTGAAGTTATCAATCGTTATACTGCCAATCATGGCGTTACCCATAAATCCCGCAAAACCTTCAACATCATTATTGGTATAGGTTCCGGCTGGCGCTGACCATAACTTAGCTAAAGTCCCATTGACTGCCCCAGTATGGAGTTCGAAGCCACCATCCGGAGTAAAAATAAACTTATAGGTAGAATTGGTAAGGAATGGACCGAAGCCAATCCATGGTGTTGCGACACCAGTCGCATTGTTACCTACTGGAGATCCAGCAAAACTTCCACCGCCCCTCCACATTGGCATAGTAGCTGTCCAAGCTTCGGAAAGCGCAGAGGCGTTTTTCCATAAGCAAACATAACCGCCCGTAATCTCATCAGCAATCGTATCGTATTGAATAACAAGACTCTTACCTGTTGGGGTCGCGATTTTTTCCTTCGTATGGACATAACCGCCGTAGTTGAGGGCGTCTAGTTTTAGAACACCAGGTTTATCTACGAAATCGTAAGCCTTCGCAGTATCCCCAATCACAGTGTACTTCGCAGCATCGATGCCAGAAGCAAATTCATCAACCAAAATGGTTGAAGAATCTTGAAGCGAGGCAGCATCGAAGCGCACCGAGCCACTGAGTGACATGATGGCGGCTCCCCCTGCAAGTAATGCTAGGGAAGAGACGACTAGTATTGGTTTTTTACTCATAATTCTCCTTTCAAAAACCTATAGTTTTTTTGGCCGTAGCCAATCTGAACCTTAGTACTCGACTTCGGAGGTAATCCGGTCGAGGGCGAACTTATTAACAACAACAAGAACAATTCCAATTAACGAGAAGAAGAGACCAACCGTGGCAGCTTTATAGAGATCTCCGCTTTCGACTAACTCGATAATGTAGAGACCAATCGTTCCGGAAATATGTTCGTAAGGACCACCTTTAGTTAGTAATTGCGGTTGCAGGAAGATAGTAAATATGGCGCTTATTCCAGTAATAAAGAGGGTTTCAATCGTCGGTCCAATCATTGGAACCACAACTTGGGTAAACTCTCTCCACATTCCGATACCATCGATTTTTCCTGCTTCGATAACCTCAGGAGGAATTCGGTTGATAGCACCCGTAACAAGGATGACGTTGCCTCCAATTCCTGCCCAAATGCAGTAGAGAATAACCATTCCCATCGCAGTTGACTTGTCTCCAAGCCAGCCATTAGCAGGAATCATTCCCCCTAAACCAATAAGGTTAAGAAATCCATTAATTGGTCCGAATGAGGAGTCAAACATAAAGGAGAAAGCCATCGTTAGAACGACGACTGAGATGATATTTGGTAAGAAGAAGACGACACGGAAGAAGTTCTGTCCTTTAAGCTTTTTAAAGAAGATATAGGCGGCGAAGAAAGAAATTGGCAGAATTACCAAGTTATTGACGAGAAAGAGAATTACCGAGTTCAGGACACAGTTCCAAAGGTCATGGAAAGAGGGGTCGCTGAATTGTTCAAAGAGCCATTGGTAGTTGGAAAGCCCAACAAACACCTCTTGGCCTGTCGAGTAATCGAGCTTTTGGAATGACATGAAGATCGAGTCGAAGTTCACATAAACCCAGAAGACAGCGAACTGGATGAGCGGCCAGGCAATCATCGCTATGATGAAGATTTTCTCTTGAAGAGTCTCTTTTCGTTTTCGTTTTTTATAGTTTAGAGTCCGTTCCATAAGGATCACTTATACGGGATAGCGAATACTCCGTCCCCGGGAACAATTGAAATCTCAAGAGTTCCATTATTAAGGTCGGCAACCTCTGGAGTTCCATTGACATATACAAGAGCTTTGCTGGCTCCTAAGAAGGTTAATGAGACTTTGTCGTCATTACCTTCACGGGGTTCACTAAAGTTCGTAATCATGTAGCCATCACGTCCATCTTTACTCTTAAAGACACCAATTAATGTATCTTCACTAGCCTCAATATTTCCTAAACCTTCGCTCTTAGTAAGAGGATTCTCTAACATCCCAAACTGTTTTTCTGAGGTGT
>Ga0172378_10003762_pt1 | contig 14268 bp, 10 predicted proteins | sample GrowelOW332metaG_FD_119755 | JGI IMG/M metagenome (GOLD analysis project Ga0172378, IMG submission 119755) | Groundwater microbial communities from an aquifer near a municipal landfill in Southern Ontario, Canada - Pumphouse #3_1 metaG | ecosystem: Environmental > Aquatic > Deep subsurface >... | reverse complement strand
TTCTAGATCTAAACCTTACCGATTTATCAACCTTTCAATTCTACTTATCGTAGCCCTGAACTCCTTCAAAGCGGGTGCAAAAGTAGAGCTTTAGTTTGAAACAAACAAGTAATACAACAACTATTTTGGTATAAAGTTGGAACTATTTTGAATAGATATACATAAAGAGCTGATTCATAGACCTGTTGCATAACATCTTTTTTTCAAAGAAAAAACACCTTCTGTTCTTCCAAAGGATAGGTATATCTTATCTCATTCAAAATACAGCACCTTTTTACTCTACATATAGATATATTTGAAGTAAAAAGATGCTGTATTTGCAGCCAAAACTATCTATCTTTTGACCTAAAACATAGGTAGTTTTTCGGATAGGATAAAAAAGCTGACTACTCCACCTTATTGTAACTCTTCACCGCCCATAAATTAATCAAGATAGAAAAGAGCACCAACACCATAACCTCACTACTCAAATCAAAAAGGGTACTACCCTTTAGATAGATAGAACGCATAGCGTCTACAAAATAATGCGGTGGAATAAAGGCTGCTACCACCTGCGCCCAGGTAGGCATAGAAGAAACAGGAGTAAACAAGCCACTCATAAGGATAAAAAGGAGCATAAAAAAGAACATCACAAATGTGGCTTGTTGCATTGTCTTTGAATAGTTCGATATAATTAATCCAATGCCAGACATTATAAAGATAAACAATAGCGACAACAGATATAGATCCAATAAATGGCCTACTGGTGCAAGGTCGTAGACCAACCATCCCACCGTAAAGCAGATGGATAAGGCCACTACTCCTATTAACCAATAGGGAATAAGCTTAGCAAGTATAAACTGGCTCTTCTTGACCGGCGTCACATTTATCTGCTCTATGGTACCAATCTCCTTTTCGCTTACAATATTTAAGGCAGGCAAAAACCCTGCTAAAAGAATAATCACAAAAACCATTAGTCCAGGGATCATAAAATAACGATAGTTTAAGGTATTGTTATAGAGGTAGAGCGAGGAGACTACAGGGCCCACCTGTTCCAGTTCAAGCTGCGATGGGTAGATTTGTTGCGAGAAATCGTGTAACAACTCGAGCAGATAACTAGCACCAAGACTGCCCTCCATACCATTTACAGCATTAGCAGAAATCTGCACCGATGTGGGTTGCTGCTTATCGATGTTGGTAGAGAAAAAAGATGGAATCTCCACAATAATATCGGATTGTCCATTCTCCACCTGCTCTAAGGCAGCCGCATACGTTCGTTCTACTCTATATATAGTGAAATAGTTAGATGCATCCATTTTCTCAATAAGCTGCTTGGATAGGATAGAACAATCCTTGTCGACCACACTAATAGAGACATCTTTTATATCCATCGTGGTGGCCAGAGGCATAATAAGCAGCACCACCAGGGGGTACATTAAAGCCATTCGAGGTAAAAAACTGTTTCTTAAAAACTGCTTAAACTCTTTTTCTAGTAGATAACGTAATACACTCATAATTTACAATCTATTCTTAAAATTCTTGAAAGCCAATAATAGAACAAAAACGGACATCCCCACTAATACCATAATCTCCGTGGAAACATGTGTGATAGAGACCCCCTCAATCATCAGTTTCCGCATGGCAGAGATGTACCATCTAGCAGGAACAATAGCGGTGACCCGCTGTAAAGCCCACGGCATGTTTTCTACAGGAAAAATCATACCAGACAATAGGGTAACAGGAATCATCAGTCCCATAATCGACCCAATCATGGCGGCAACCTGACTCTTCACCACGGTTGAGATGAGTAAACCTAAACTCAAGGAGAGGAAAATATACAGAAAAGAGAGCAAACAGATGGAGATAATAGAACCTGTCATGGGTATATGTAGCAAGAAATAGGCTAACAGAAGGATGGTTGCCAAATTGATACACGAGATCACAAAATAGGGAACCATCTTAGCAAAAATCATATAAATGGGACGAACAGGCGAGACCAATAAAATTTCCATCGTGCCGGTTTCTGTTTCTCGCACAATAGAGATGGAGGTCATCAACGTACAGATAAGGATAAAGATTAGTCCCATCACACCGGGAACAAAATTATAGGCACTCAACATCTGCGGGTTATATAACATCTGAACACTTGGCTGTATCAGCGACACAGCACTACTTTTTTGTGTGTTAAGCTGCTGCTTCCGTAGAAAATCGGTAACAATAGCTTCTAGGTAATACGACTCAGAAGTGGCAATAGTAGGATTAACAGCATCTATTAGCATCTGAACTTGCAGATGATGGGGCTCCTTTTCTTGAAAACAAAAAGCTACATCTATCTCTCCTTTTTTCATGGCAGCATCTACCGCATCTACTGAGCTATACCAATGGGTAACACTACAAATCTCATTGGCATCCACCTTACGGGCTAACTGCTGTATACTTGTTTTGGAGGGAGAGGAAGCAGAAACAACAAAAGCTACTCGTATCTGCTGTATCTCTACGGAGATAGCAAAGCCGAATAAGATGATCTGCACAATTGGCATGACTAACAAGATTAATATGGTCCGCCGATCCCGAAAAATATGGAAAAACTCCTTCTTTACAAAAGCGCTAAAAATATTCATTATTCTGTTCTTTTTGCCTTACGTGCTAATAATCTAAAAACCTCATCCATAGATGCTACTCCCATCTTTTCTTTTAATTGCTGGGGACTATCTAATGCCTCAATACGTCCATCCACCATCATTGACAGACGATCACAGTACTCTGCTTCGTCCATGTAATGTGTGGTTACAAAAACCGTGATTCCTTGTGCTGCTGCTTCGTAAATAAGCTCCCAAAACTGCCGACGAGTTACTGGGTCTACTCCACCTGTTGGTTCATCCAAAAAAACCACCTTAGGTTGATGAAACACAGCAACAGAGAAGGCTAGTTTCTGTTTCCAGCCCAAGGGTAATGCCCGTACCATCGTGTTACGCTCTTCGGTAAAATGAAGCTTCTCTAATAATGCCTCTGTCTGCGTCTTTATCAACGGACGAGGTATGCCATAGATACCTGCAAACAAGCGTATGTTCTCTTCCACTTTTAAATCGTCGTACAAAGAAAAGCGCTGACTCATATAGCCAATGTTCTGTTTTACCTTTTCAGGATTTAATTGCACATCGTAACCAGCCACCCTGGCACTACCAGAGGTGGGTTTACTCAAGCCGCACAACATGCGCATGGCCGTTGTTTTTCCTGCACCATTGGCACCTAAGAAACCAAAGATCTCTCCTTTTGCCACTTTAAAATTTAGATGGTCCACGGCTTTAAACGACCCAAAACTTTTGGTTAACCCCTGTACTTCTATTACTGTCTCCATTTTTTTCTTGCTAGATTATAAGAATACTATACATCCGTCAATTGCAAATAGCAATCTTCTATTGTAACTGCGGTGGGAGCAATCTCTATTTCTTGGTGTCCCTTTTGCTTTAAATAAGCAACTAAAGCATCGAGCTCCTCTTGCACAAAGGTAAAATGCAGATATTGCCCAAAGGTGTAACACTGTTCTACCAAAGGAGAGAGACGCATATCTTTTAATAACCCATACATGTTTTTGGCGGATACTTTCCAGAGTGCCTTGTCAAATTGGTCTATAATTTGCTGTGGCGTATCCACTTTCATCAACTGCCCCTCTTGCATCAAAGCAATCCGGTCGCACAACACTGCTTCGTCCATATAGGGCGTAGAGACAAGTATGGTCATTCCCTTTTCCTTGAGCTTAGACAGGGTTTCCCAAAACTCTTGCCGAGACGTGGGGTCTACTCCTGTGGTGGGTTCATCTAAGAAAAGGATGGATGGGGCATGTATCAATGCGCAACAAAGGGCTAGTTTTTGCTTCATACCACCCGATAGTTTTCCGGCTTTCCGCTCTTTAAAGGGAAGTAAATAGCGATAAATATCCTCTATCAAGGCGTAGTTCTCCTCTAAGGTTGTGCCAAAAACAGAGGCGTAAAAATTTAGATTCTCCTCCACCGATAAATCTTGATATAAAGAAAATCGACCTGGCATATAGCCAATACTACTTCGGATTTTTTTATAATGCTTCACTACATCCACTCCATTAATCCATGCTTTCCCCTTATCTGGTAAAAGTAAGGTAGCTAATATACGAAACAGCGTCGATTTTCCGGCTCCATCCGGTCCCACTAATCCAAACAGCTCTCCTTTGTTTATCGTAAAGCTAATGTTTGACAAGGCTTTTACTTGCTCGTAATGCTTCGTTATTTTTTCTACCACTATCATTTTATCCATCACTATGCCCCTTCTTTTTTATAAAATTACCTTGCCATACATTCCCAACTTAATTTTACCATCATTAACTACAGCCACTTTTATGGCATACACTAGATTAGCTCTGCTGTCTTCGGTTTGAATACTCTTGGGCGTAAACTCACTCTCACCCGCTATCCAAGTAACAAAAGCAGGATAGGCTACCTGTACACCGCCACCAAAATCGGCAAGTACCTTTACTTCTTGCCCTCTTTTTATAGAAGGCAACTGTGTAGAGGTGATATAAGCTCTAAGATACAGATGCTTTAAATCGGCCACCTTATAGAGTGGTTTACCCACCATGGCCAACTCGCCCTTATCGATATAGGTATTTAGAATGATACCATCAATGGGCGCTTGTAACACACATTTTGTTAGTTTATCCTGTACTTGCGCCACTTGAATGTCAACAGCAGAACTTTGCGCATCAATACTAGAAACCGTATTCACAAGTTGGGTTCGTTTGGCGCGTAACTCACGAGTGGTCACTTTTAGCATTGAAGTAGCATCATCTACCTGCTTTTGTGTAGCAGCATTCACATCATATAGGTTCTGAAGACGTTTTAATTCACTTTTCTGATGACTAATCCGTTCCTCTAATGCAGCTATCTGCTGGCTCACTTGTGGACTGTTTTTGCGTACAGATGCGCCCTGTTGAAGGAGTTGCATCTTTTTTAAGAATAGCTGTGTGGAGTCAATAACCCCCACTACCTCCTGTTTGGTTACACTATTTCCCTCTTCAATATTTAAGTCAACCACTCTACCAGTAACCTCTGCAGATACAGTAATCTCTGTCGTTTCAAACTGTCCTGTGGCAAAGAAATCATCTTCTCCACTCTTACACCCTAATAGCATTGGCATTAGTAGTAGCAACACACTTACTTTTTTCATTTTATTGTTCATTTACGGTATTTCTTAAAGCATACATATAAGTTAATAGTGAAATCTCATGTTCCATTTGTTGCAGGTGAGCCTGCTCCTCGGCTGTAACCTCTCGGAGTAGATCGTGCACCACTACAACACCATTCGTTAATTTCTGTTCGGCTGTTTTGCGAATGGAAGTTCTAAGCTGAATAATCTGCTGGTCGGTTTGTAATAAGGCTTTCATCTTATCCACCTCCTCTTGTTGCTGAGTAACCTGTAAAGAGGTAGAAAACAAGAATAGGTTTCTTTCATTATCAATCATTGCCTGCTCATTCTTTAGTATGTTCAGCTTATTGCGATGGGTGTAAAACGAGGTAATATTCCATTTCAGCTTAACACCAACTTGAAAATTAAAGTTCAGCTCTTTATGCATCATATTTGCAAATAGATCGTATCCAGGATAGCCATAAAAACCAGTAGCAAACGCATCGATACGGGGTAATAGAGTTGTTTTTAATTTCTTTTTCTGCGCATCGAGAGCTGCAGCGCGCAAGGTAAACAGGTCTAGTTCAGGACGCTTAACAACCAGAGAGGTTAGGGTTGGTAAAATGGGCTTCACCAATTGGTTGGTGGGCAACAACTCCCTACCAATAAAGGTAGATAGCATTTTCCGATAGGCTTTCTCCGCCGACTCTATTTGAACCAGTTGTTGCTCATTCAACAACAACTGCACCAATAGCGCATCTTGATCACTCTGCAGCAACACCCCCTCTTTTACACGTGATTTTAATAAATCCACATTACGCTCCAATAGATGATGCGTTATTTTGTTTTGTTTAGCCCGCTTCTGTAGTAATAAAACACCGAAAAAGAGTTCATTTACCCGCTTGCGAACAGCATATAAATCGACTACAACCCCAGCTGTTCTAACTTGACCTGTAGCTTTGGCTATCTGTTTTTCTGCATGCGACACACCTCCATCAAAAAGAGGTTGGTTCAGCGATAGCGCAGCTTTATACTGCGTTTTACTTAAACCCTCTATCGTTAAGCCCTGTTGTTCATAGGCTGCTTTCATCACAGGAGGTAAGTTGGAAACTTCCGATTGATTGGTTACTTGTGCAGAGACAACGAGTTGTGGATAATACATTTTCCTTGCATTAGAAACGGAATAAGCGGTTGTCTTTTCTATTAAACTAAACTGTTTGATTAGTGGGTAGTTTTCTTGTGCTAACTCCTGACATTGTTCTAAGGTTATTTGAGCATACATCGGTGTAAGCAGCAAGAACAGGTATAATAATCCAATTGTTCTCCTCATCTTATTTTGTTTTTGGTGTTAAACGGTTCATTAGGATACACACATTTTCTTCTTTTCTGGAAAGTAAAAACGTATCCATATCTTCAAATTCTTGCATGGCTATTGGTTCTAAAACGGGCAAAGCAATAAACACAAAGGCATTCAAAGAAATAATATCGATGAGTAGATTTGTTAAGCTAATGGAGTATATCTCTCCCTTTGCAATGGCGTTTTTTAAATCTTGCTCCACACTATAACGAATAGGGCCAAGCATCGACTGTAATCGCTCTTTCATTAAATCGTGTCGTTCAGGACGCGATATTAACTCATTAATAACAAAACGAGGCAGGTCGGGATTATCTCGCAAAAAATCAAAATGAAGACGTATCCCCACCTCTATGCGCTTTAATAAGCATAAAGAGTGATTCGAAAAAGCAGTGACAAAATTAGTTCCAAGAATCGTAAACTTGGATTCAAAGACTTTACTAAATAAATTATCCTTTGTACGAAAATAATAATGCAGCATGGCATGGGTTACACCCGCCTTTGCTGCAATACTAGTAGTTTTGGCGCCACCAAACCCTTTTTGCATAAACTCCGCTTCTGCTGCTTGTAGAATGGCTTTTTCCTTATCTTTTTCCATTTATCCCTATTTATTTCTTACTATTTATAATACTAACTAAACTGTTTAACAGACTTGTTAGTGCAAAAATAGACAAAAAAATTAGAACAGCAAAGCTCTAGTGTTAAACAAAACTAATTTACCAGAGGTAGCTTAACTAGGAGGTAACAAAAATATAGCCTAATGAATCGACAACACGTCTCACTTCTTGTGGAGAAACAGCACCTTCAATAACCACGGTGCCCTGCTCTAAAGAGACATGAACGCTATCTACCCCCTCTAATTGGCGAAGGTGATTTTCAAGATTTCCGCTACAATGATGACAGGTCATACCTTTAACATGATATGTCTTTCCGTTTGTTTCTTCCATAATAGTTGCTTTTGAAGTAGAAGATGAAATTGCTTTTAGTATAAAAACACGAAGTAACAATATAAATAAGAGAATACTAGATGCTAATTTCCACCAGACCATGCCATGCTCCATAGAAGGAGCCTGTAAAACAGAAGAGAACCAAGAAGCAGGTAAAAATGCATCAATAAAGAGTCCCCAACCAATGGCACTTATAACAATGGTTGCAAGATAGATGGCCAGTGTTTTCTTGCCCAAGACCTTACCGATAACCAAGATAGAGGCAATGTTGGTAGCAGGACCTGCCATTAGCAACACCAATGCGGAACCAGGAGAAATGCCCTTTAACATCAAAGAGGCAGCAATAGGGATAGACCCAGTGGCACAGATATACATCGGGATGGATAAGCATAAAATGAGTAACATATTCAGCATAGGGATAGAACTGAACTGTGCAAAAAAGCCATCGGGTACAAAAACGGTAATACACCCAGCTACTACCAATCCAAGGATTAACCATTTGGCGATATCTTCTACTAGTTCGCCAAACCCATATTTAAAAGCAATGGACAATCGTTGTACAGAAGAAAGAGAGGTGGTAGAGCAACTATCCTCTGGATGCGAAGCAATCGGTTCCGATTTCTCCAATCGGTTGACTAACGTCCCGCCCAATAGTCCAGTAACAAAAGCGATAACTGGACGAATGATGGCAAAAGGTAATCCAAGCAGGGAGTAAGTAGCCATAATGGAATCTACTCCCGTTTGTGGCGTTGCCGTTAGAAAAGAGATGGTAGCTCCTTTTGATGCTCCCTCTTTATGCAAAGACATAGCCGTAGGTATCACACCACAGGAGCATAAAGGAAGAGGCACGCCAAACAGTGCCGATAAAAAGACCGATTTAAAAGAGGGTTTAGAGAGGTGCTGACTGTATATTTTTTTAGGCACGTACACGTGCATCAATCCAGCTATTAGGAAGCCCAATAATAGATATGGGGCCATCTCATTAAAGAGATAAAAAAAAGCATATATATATTCCATTTTATAGGTAGTTTATTGATTGGGGGACAAATTACCACAAAAATAAAATAGCAGCAAAATAATGCTGCTATAGGCTATTTTTTTTATGTATTATTATCATGCCTAAATAAAAAAAAGAGGTTCAACTGGATAACAGCAGTTGCACCTCTTTTATATTATTTGTTGTGAACCTTACGGTACCAAAACTTTTTGAGTATAGGTTATACTACCCGTCTGCATCTTAACAACGTACAAACCGGAATGCATCTTTATTTGATCTATAGAATTAACCAAACGAGTTGCTACCAAACGGCCTAACATATCGTATATATGAATATCGCTTGGCGTTGAGAAATTTTCAAAGTGAATTTCTCCATACGCAGCATATACAGAACCTTTGCTATCCATCTGCTCTATGCCATCTGCATTTAACCCTATTTTATTATCTAACCAATCTATTCGTTGGCGGATATACTCTTTTACAAAATCCACCTCACCAGCATAAGAACCAGCAATTCTAGGATTTTGATGCACATACTGATTTAGAATTGGCCAACGTAAAAAGTTTAAATGAGCCGAATTAGTAATCTTAGCGGAATAATCCTCTACAACCTCCAACAATTCGTCTGCAGTAACACCATCATGATAACGTGCACGGGTCCAAATTCGCTCTAGGTCATTCTGCGCATTATCATCCGATAGAATACGTTTAACGAAGTTTCTCATGTTATTAACGGCCGATCCCTTGGTTAAACAAATATAATCACTTAAGTTGTTGATTGGAAAAGTACGATTATCGTTCTCAAAAGCCAAATCGAAATCCCAAGCTGGACCAGTAAAGAACTTATCACTCTCTCTGTCTTTATACATATAGACACTCCAATAGGTGTCGGTATTACCGGTTAATTCCCCAATAATAAAATGTTTCAAGAAACTATCTATATCTAACAGACTCCGATAACCCGTTGATGGATTGGTATATTGATAGGAGAAAACGGCTGCTTCTAGTTGATTAAAATAGTTTTTTATATAGCTACTCTGCTCATATTTAATATCATCGTCATCGGGCGATTTAATGGTGACAGGCATTCCTCTACTAGAGGTAAACCAAGAGTTTCCTCTATCGGCATAGGCATCTATCTCAATTAGATACCCACCGGAGAGCTGAGGTAGAGCTATATCCTTCTTTTTCATCTCCACCACATCTACTCTACCTGGTCTAACATCAATCTGGTCGCATAGTTGATAACAACCCTTGTACTCGCCATTGAGGAACACATCCACAGGTTTGCCAGCAGGCGTATATGCCATACCAAAACGTTTACTGATTTCAAATGCTAATAGATTTCTCATGAGTGTTTTATCACCATAGTTATTTATTAGCGTCCATTTCTTTGCTTTAGCAGGAAAATCTAAGAGTTGTGTCGATTTCTCTAATTTCAGTTTATAGGGTTTCTTAGGAAGACCCCAGCTATAATTTCCGCGACCTTTAATCTCCGTAACGGAGGTAAATATCTGACTACCGCCATCCGAAATAAAAGAAACAAATCCCTCTAAGTAGTACTCTTTTGAGGTCACATCCGTTGCATCGGCTGTGTGGATAGAAACAACGGGTAGATCGGCTACTAACGGATAATGGCTGTCGTCTCCAACAGAAGCATATCCAAAGAACTTTAATTCTGCTATATTACAACGCGCATCATTAGGTCCTACATAGCGAACATAGCGAAACCCTTTACTACAATCGATAGTGGCTTCTGTCATTGTATTTGCTCTTGGCGCTACATCTATAATATGCAAGGGAACAGCATCCAAAAAATCGGAACGATTTGAACCCTCTATAACACCAAGAAGAAGTCGATACTCATGTGCTATGCGGGGAGAAAAAGCCACTTTGGTTATGATATGTGGACTCCCTAGATCAAGTCCAACCCAAGTATAGGTACGTTCATAAGAGGCAAAAAAGGTGGAATAATCTCCGTCAAAAGCATGAGATGCTACATTTAAGCCACTACCATAATTATGAGGAGTGGAGCTGATGGGCGTTCCTCCCAACAAATTTTGGGCAGCTAAACCACTATAAAAAACAAAAATAAACAAGAAAAGGTGTAATGTGCGTTTCATCAGGTCTAAGTATTAATTTTTATTATTGAGTGCAAATATACGATTATTTTTTCAGGACAAAAAGGTAATAAAACGAAGTACAGCACTACTTTATGCTACAACTGTGTGTCAATCGCTAACAAAATAAAAAAAAGAAAGATATATAAAGAACAAATAGACATAAAATCCTCCAAAACATTAAAACATGTTATATAACATACTAAATAGAGCGTTCTATTTGGAGATATGTCCAAAACCCGTATCTTTGTACTGTGTTTTTCATAGTATTAGATTTAAGGTTAACAAAGGTTGGAGCAAGGCGTTGCTCCTTTTTTTTTGCCCAAATTTTAGGGCAGCTCTCTCCCCACTCCTACAAAAACAGTTTTTGATCTATACAAAAATCCCCCTATAAGGTTTTTACACCATACAGGGGGATTTTTAGAACATACAAATGTATTAATAATTTGTCTTCATGGGTTCAAAATAAGACTGAGGATGCAAACAAGCTGGACAAACTTTTGGAGCTGTTGTTCCTTCAAAGATAAAACCACAGTTTCTACATTGCCAAACAATAGGTTCAGGCTTAGCAAAAACAGTATCCTTTTCTATATTATTTACCATAGCCTGATAGCGCTCTTCGTGTGCTTTTTCTGCAATAGATATATTTCTATACATTGCTGCAACAGCAGGAAAGCCCTCCTTATCTGCAATATCTGCAAATGCAGGATATAACTCAGACCACTCCTCGTGTTCACCACCAGCAGCAGCTTTCAAATTCTCAAGCGTTGTAGCAATAGTACCTGCAGGATAAGAGGCTGTAATCTCTACCATTCCACCCTCTAGAAATTTAAACATACGTTTAGCATGTTCTTTTTCTTGATCGGCTGTTTCCATAAAAATAGCTGATACTTGCTCATAACCCTCTTTTTTTGCTGCACTTGCAAAATAAGTATAACGCATTCTAGCTTGTGACTCACCAGCAAAAGAAGTTAATAAATTCTTTTCCGTTTCTGTTCCTTTAATACTCTTCATGAGATCTATCTATTAAAATTAATACTAAACAAGGATGTAAATTTACTTATTATAACTGAAATAAGTTATGAAATGTTCATTTTATTTTGCTATATCTTTTAATAATTCATCCACAGCAGCTTTTAATTGAGCATCAAAACCTTGGCTAATAGCGTTGTTTTCATTGGCTACTTTAACATCTGGCTCTAGTTGTTTGTTCTCTAGGTAACTACCATCGGGCAAACGATAGCCTACAACAGGGATACCAAAATAGAGTGAACGGTCTTGTAGCGTAATCCAATTTACACTAGTCATTGTTCCTGGAACAGGCATTCCCACTAGTTTGCCTAATCCACAATGTTTATACACCCAAGGGGTGCCATGTGCATTCGAATAGTTCGCCTCACATTGTAGCATAATAGAGGGCTTGTTCCAACGTCTACTTGGCATATCACAAGCTTCTTTACCACGTACCACCTGTGTGAAATATTTATTACCACTGAACAACACCTCAATATCTTCGTGTAAACGGCCACCACCATTGAAACGCGTATCAATAACAATACCTTCGCATTTATTATATTTACCCAAGATATCTGCATAGATAGTACGGAAACTAGCATCACTCATGGAGGCAATATGTACATATCCTAATCGACCATTCGACCATTTTTCTACATCAGCTGCACGTTGTTTTACCCAACGTTTATAAAGAAGTGCACTCAATTTATATTTCGACATCGCTTTCACTACCTCATCCCAACGTTGACCTGTAGATGGATTCAATATAGAAAGTAAGACTTTTTTATTTGTTTTATCTGCAAGTAAAGGATAATAATCCATTCCTTTTTCAATAGTGATACCATCTATTTTTTCTATGATATCTCCCTTTTTTACCTTTGTTGTAGCGGTATCAAACGGACCTTTTTCAATAATTTCGTCTATTAACAAGCCTTTTTTAGCATAGTCCCAGTTAAATAGAAGACCAAGACTAGCGGTAGAATGACCCTTTAAAGAGGGGCGATAACCACTACCCGTATGCGAAACATTTAACTCTCCTAATAATTCGCTTAACAAGTCAGAAAAATCATAATTGTTTCCGATATAGGGCAAGAATTTGCGGTAAGCAGTTGTCATCTTTTTCCAATCTACACCATGCATGTTCTTATTATAAAAACGTTTGCTTTCTTGAAGACAAACTTCATTGAACATATACTCCCGCTCTTTTGCTGCATCCATTGTTAACGTAGATTTAAAAGAGATAGGTTTAACTGTACCAGAAGACAAGGTTATTTTCTTCATTGATCGTCCCAACAAGAAGAGGTGTTTTTGTGATTTATCTAATTGCATAGAGACCCAACCTGTATTCATCTTTTTAAGCAGTTTAGTACTTCTATCGCGCAAGTTGAGCACCCATAGGTCAAATCCTTTTTCAAAAGAGGAAAGATAATAGAGTTTCTCGCCCTCTTTATCGATAACTGCACCATTCAAATCGGATGAGTTGGGGGTAAGACGAACAATACGGTCTTCTATATTATCCCATTCAATTACTACCTCTTTCTTGGTCTCCTTTTCCTTCTTATCGTCGGCCTTCTCTGCTTTCTTTTTACTTTTCTTCTTCTCTTTTTTTGCTTTAGTAGCTTGGGCTTTTTTCTGCTCTTTTTCAAACTCTTTCTTGAGTTCGTATTCTTCTTTACTTAATTTAAACTTGTCGTATGCTTCTTGGTTTAGAAAAGCAATCATAACATCGTTTTGAGAACCCCATGAAGCTTGGTTTCTCATGCCATAGCGTTCCGACAAAAATAAAATAGCAGTTCCATCCATCACCCAACGAGGTTCAAGATCAAAATAACCACTATTGGTTATGTTTTTTATGGTTCCTCCATTCGAACTAACAATACCTATATCACTATAGGGATTATGTCCATTGGCCACGTAGCGCAGCACAAACCATTTTGCATCGGGCGACCATGAAAAGTCGATCTCTCCATCGGTATCGTATTGATAGGTACCATCGGTAATCTCTCTTACTTTCTTACTCTTTAAGTTTAATACCTTCAGCTTGGCTCTATCCTCTACAAAGGCTAACTCTTTGCCGTCTGGAGAGAATTTTGGATAAGCACGCTCTATCTTAGTAGAGGGCAAAATCATCTCCTCCTTTAGCAGTGTAGCATTGGAGAAGTACATCTCTTCTGGACGTTGCATGGTTGCTTTACACAGCTCCCAACTACCATGTCTGGTTGTTGCATAAACCAATGTTTTTCCATCGGCAGAAAAAGTTAATCCAGACTCAGCCTCTGGCGTATGTGTAATTTGTTTAGTGGTTGTGTAATCTGCAGCAGTAACAAAAACCTCTCCTCTGTAGATAAAGGCAATCTGTTTGCCATCGGGAGAGACAACAGCCTCGGAAGCACCCGAAGAGACCTTAAAATCTTTTAGCTCTGGTGCTTCATCTCTTACAATAGTGATGGCTACTTTATGGGGTTTAGCAGCAGCATCTTTCTGAAGATAGATCTCCCCATCGTATGTATAGCAAAGCATATCGTTTGCTGCAATAGAAAGGAAACGAACAGGATGTGTACTAAACGATGAAACTTGTTTTACATCTTTTGGGTTATCTAACGAAAAAGAAGCTACATTAAAGGAACCAAAACGTTCGGTTAAGAAGTAAACGGTGTTTTGATTTTCTGCATAAACAGGATTTCTATCCTCCCCTTTCCA
>Ga0172378_10003758_pt1 | contig 14276 bp, 14 predicted proteins | sample GrowelOW332metaG_FD_119755 | JGI IMG/M metagenome (GOLD analysis project Ga0172378, IMG submission 119755) | Groundwater microbial communities from an aquifer near a municipal landfill in Southern Ontario, Canada - Pumphouse #3_1 metaG | ecosystem: Environmental > Aquatic > Deep subsurface >... | reverse complement strand
TGTTAAGAAGGCAAAACCAACAACGAAGATAACGCCGACAAAGAAAAAGAAGACAATCTAAGACTACTATTTTTAAAAACGTATCAAGGTAAAAAGGAGAAAGTATGTTTACTAATAAACTTGATTTTAAACAGGAGTTTGAGCGTCGTTTAAGCGAAAAATATGGACGAAGTGTTCCTGATTCTCATATCACCGAACAATATGATGTTTTAGGAGAGATGGTAAGAGATTACGCCGGATATTATTGGAGAAACTGCCGGGCGGATATCGTTGATAAAGATGATCCACAACTCATCTATTTCTCGATGGAATTCTTAATGGGACGTTTACTCGTTTCCAACATGCAAAACCTTGGAATCTTCAAGGTTGCTAAGGACGGACTAGCTGAACTTGGTATCGATATCAATTCCTTAGAAGACGAAGAAAGTGATGCCGGTCTTGGCAATGGTGGCCTTGGACGTTTAGCTGCTTGCTTCCTTGATTCAGCAGCCTCAAGAGGTTATCCAGTTCACGGAAACACTATTCGTTATGAATATGGCTTCTTTAGACAGAAATTAGTGGATGGAAAGCAAGTTGAATTGCCTGACCAATGGCTTAGTGATGGCTTTGTTTTTGAAGTAAGGAAACCAAAACACGCCGTCGAAGTTGAGTTTGGTGGCAACGCTGAAACTTACCTCAAACCTAATGGCGATTACGCGATTAGAACTGTTAATGCCACTCGTGTCAGAGCCGTCCCTTATGATGTTTCTATCCCGGGATACCGTAATGGTGTCGCTAATAGCTTACGTCTTTGGAGTGCTGAACCAAGTGAAAACAATCTTCCTAACGATGTGAGCTTTGACCAATATTTATCGACACTTAAAGAACTTTGCTTTGGTCTATATCCAGATGATTCTACTGAACACGGAAGAATGCTTCGTTTAAGACAACAGTATTTCCTTGTTAGCGCCGGACTTCAAAGCGCTATGAGAGGCCACATGCGCCGCTTCAAGTCGCTTGACCGGTTTGGAGAGTGCTATCGTTTCCAACTTAACGATACTCACCCTATCCTTGCTATCCCGGAAATGATGAGACTCTTAATGGATGATTATGGCTATGGCTGGGATGAAGCATGGGCTACTGTCAATAAATCGATTGCTTATACTAATCACACAGTTATGCCGGAAGCTCTTGAAAGATGGCCAGTAAATTATGTCCAATCTTTACTTCCCCGTATCTTCATGATCATCGAAGAGATCAACCGTCGCTTTAATTCCTACATGGCAGAGAAGAATGTTAGCAATGAGAACCGTTATCAAATGCAAATCATCAGAGATGGACAGATTTTCATGACTAATATGGCTATCTATGCTGGTTATAGCGTTAATGGTGTTGCCAAAATCCATACTGGGATTCTTGAAAACTATACCTTTAAGAGTTTCTATGAACTCTTCCCTGAGAAGTTCAATAACAAGACCAATGGTGTCACCCATAGAAGATGGTTACTTTATAGCAACGAAAGACTCTCTAACTTAATCACCTCTCTTATTGGAGATTCTTGGATTAAGCATCCAGATGATCTTTCTAAACTTCTGGCCTATAAAGATGACAAAAAGACTCAGGAAGCCTTCTTAAAGGTTAAAGAGGCCAACAAGAAAGACTTTGCTAAATTTGTTCTTTCTTATTCTAAATTAGAGATTGATCCTCTTAGCATGTATGACGTTCAGATTAAACGTCTTCACGCCTATAAGCGTCAGCTTCTAAATATCTTCCACGTCATGTCCCTTTATCTTGAATTGAAGGCTAATCCTCGCTCCTTCAAGATGGTTCCTCATACCTATATCTTCGGAGCTAAGGCTGCTCCAAGCTATGAATATGCTAAACGGATTATTGAGCTAATTCTTTCGGTTGCTGACATCATCAATAATGATGAGGAAGCAAACAAGTTCATGAAGATTCTCTTCATTGAAAACTATGGAGTTACTCTGGCTGAAAAGATAATTCCGGCTGCTGATGTTAGTGAACAAATCTCTACTGCCGGTAAAGAAGCCAGCGGTACTAGCAACATGAAACTAATGATGAATGGTGCTATTACTCTTGGAACTTTAGATGGTGCTAACGTGGAAATTGCTGCTTTAGCCGGAGAAGAAAACGAAGTTATCTTCGGTTTAAAAGAAGATGAAGTTCAAAAGAAAGTCGACGATATGTCCTACAATCCTTGGGATCTCTATAACGGAAGCTCCAAGATTAAGAATGTCATGGATTCTCTCTTAAGTGGACCATGGGCCTTAAAGCATGGTGATCGTTTCCGGATGATCTTTGATGAAGTCATGAGAGGGGACCAATATTTCATTCTCGCTGATTTCGAAGCTTACTGCGACGCTTGCAAGAAGATCGAAACCATCTACATGGATAAGCACCTTTGGGCTAAGAAATGTCTTATCAACATTGCTAGCTCAGGCTACTTCTCTAGTGATAGGACTATCGAAGAATACAATAAAGACATCTGGCACCTTAAAAAGTATAAGGTCGAGGAAGAATGAGAATCGACCTTACTTCCCTCTTTCCTTATCAAGCCGATTTAGATAAGGAAATAGCCACTCTTCATTCCATTACTTACGAATCAACCTCGACAAGGAGGCTTTTAGCCTTGTTTGTTGAGCTAGGTGAACTCGCTAACGAAACTCGTTGTTTTAAGTTTTGGAGTCTTAAAGGCCCTTCTCCTAAAGAAAGAATTGTCGATGAATTCGCTGATGGTATTCATTTCAGTATTTCTATCGGTATTTCCTTGGGAATGAAAGGTTTTTCTTACGAGACAAAAGGGAAGGCGAAAGATCTTAACGAAGCCTTCTTGGACGTTTATGAAGCTTACTGCGAGTTGAGGAATAGCCGAACGGTTGAAAACGCTAAAAAGGCGATGGGGACTTATCTTGAATTAGCTCCATTACTTAACCTTAATGAAGAGGATATTCTTTCGGGATATCTAACTAAATGCCAAGAAAACCATGCTCGGCAGGAAAGGAAGTACTAATGGAGAACTCTTTTCCCCTCAAGAAAAAGATTTTTTACTTTTCTGAAGCGGCATTTTTCTTAGCAATTGCTCTAATCTTACTTCTTGTCCCGATCTTCTCAATCGACGAAGGAAGGCAAGGTTTGACAAACCTTATTTCAGCAAACTCTTTACAAACTGGTCAAATCATCTATGGCTTTCTTAATGTTGCTAGCTTTTTGCTAGCTACAATCATCTTTGTTCGTCTCCCGTTCTTAAGTTTTGAAAAGAGCGAAGAGGTGGCATTCCTTTCTTATCTTATTATTGCTGGTGTTTCAATTGTTTTTGGCTGCATTGAGATTGTCTATCACGATTATGCGGGGTTACTAGTTTCCTCTCTTTCGGCTGTTTGCTCTTTATTACTTTTGCTTATCGATAAGAAACTTTTCGGAGATATCTAAACTTCTTAGTAATTGTTAAAACTTTGCCTTTTTCCTAATAATTCTTTGTTTTCACCAATTGTGGTTTATTTCAACAGTATTTTTGTCTAGAATATGCCCATGCTTAGAAATAAAAAAATAACGGGAGCCTTTTTGCTTCTATCTTCATTCTTGCTCACTTCGTGCGTGAGTCCAGTTTCTTCATCCTCTAATGAGAGTGGTACAACTTCAGAGTCTTCAGTCCCTGATACCTCAATAACGAGCAACGAAAGTGCTTCGTCTTCCTCAAATAGCAATATTTCTTCTAGTAGTAGTGCCTCTTCTTCAACTTCATCAAGTGGAGGTAAACATTACGACTTTAATGCTCCTAACGATAAAGCTGTTGTTACAACCTGTGGAAATTTAGCAAAGAAATCAAGTAGTGATACCAAAACCCTCTACCGTCTTACTGGTATAGCGGAATTCGCCCAAAACACTTCTTCGGGATGCTTTGACTTTAGTGACTCGACGGGGGCTCTCATTGTTTATGGATTGAGTCTTAATCCTTCAGTAATTAAAGGAACAACTACTCTTAGTTTTTCCGATGACTATAAGTATTCTTCGATTGGTATTCATGCTGGGGACGAAATAACTATTGAAGGAATATATACAGCCTATCATTACAGCAGTTCCTCTTCTTATTACGTTCCTGAATTTCAAGGCTATATTGTTTCAGCGGAACTTAGGTCTTCTTTTAAGATTGCCGCTAAAGATTACACTGCCAAGGAATCCTATTCGGGCAACTATTATTCTTCTGTTAGTGAGGATCTTAAGGGAAACGAATTAGGAAAGGGTCTCCGGTCTTTAATGTTTGATACCCATAAGACTTGGACTTCTTATAACGGGCTCAACAATCTCTATAAGAAAGCAGGAGAAACTACATGTTTCTACACTGGGAAGAGTGATCCTAGTAACCGTGAGCATGTCTGGCCTCAGGCTAAGAGTAATAATTTATATGGCACTAGTGGGGCGGGCAGTGATTTCCATCATGTGAGATATGCTAATTCGACCATGAATAGTAAGCGTGGCTCTTCGGTCTTCTCGATAACCTTTGGACCTCTGAATTCCGTAAAGTGCCCTGATGGCGGTCTTTTTAAGTATGGCACTGGTAATAACTTCGGTGTCACTGAGCCGCGAGACTCAATGAAAGGGGACGTCGCTCGAATTATTGCTTATGTTTACGTCCATTATTCCAATGTTTATGGAGCCGCAGTTGCTAGCACAACTGGTGATCTTCAATTAAGTAATGTCCTAGGGCCAAATGATAATAGGAGTTGTTACAATCTCTTAAGAAAATGGAACGCAGAAGACCCTGTCGATGCAGCTGAAAATAAAAGGAATGAAACTGGATTTTCTGCGCAGGGAAATCGAAATCCCTTCATTGATCATCCGAGTTATCTAGATCGTTTATTTGCCTAATTTTGAATAAGGATAGAAGTTGCACGTCTTCCTAATAAGGATTCCTTTTTGGAGTGAGGAAGATTCTCTTATGGTGGCTTCCGCTTCGACCCCATCAAGGAAGTCTTCGTAACAGATTGCTTTCTTGTAACAGATTGAATTCGTGCTTTTCAAAGGTTCAATTGCCTTAAGATAGATGTTAGTTAGAGTCTTTACGCTTACTTCTTTAGGATCATAAGTAACCTTAACCCCGATAGCATGGCCGCTTTTGTTACTTGTAACATCCTCTAAAGTTGGAAATGCGCTCTTTCCGTTTAGAAAGCCATCTCTTACTGTAATTACTCCGGGGATACCTAAAAAGGATTTAGAAAGTTCTCCAATAGGAGCGCCTGAAAAGTAGATTGATTTATTCATATGTATACTCTATCTCTCTTAGCTATCTCTGTCATTTCGTTTATTCTTTTCGCTTTCTAAGTCGTTAAGCGTCTAGTCTCTATTAGGTTTGCTATAATTAGCCATATGAAAATATATAAAAACATGATGGAAACGATAGGGGACACTCCTCTTGTTCGTTTATGTAATATCGAAAAGGAATTCTCTTTAGATTGCGCTTTATACGCGAAACTAGAGCGCTGCAACCCTACTGGCTCGATTAAAGATAGAATTGCTAAATCAATGATAATTAGTGCTTTAAAAACAGGAGTATTAAAGCAAGGGGGCTTAGTAATTGAGGCTACCAGCGGTAATACTGGAATTGGGTTAGCTGCTGTTTGTGCTTCGTTAGGTCTTAGACTTGCTATCTATATGCCAGAAAACGCTTCTAAAGAAAGAGTTCAAATGATGAAGGCTTATGGAGCGGAAGTCCTTTTGACTCCACTAAAAGAAGGAATGAATGGATCGATTAAGGCTTCTTTAGAAAGAAAAAATATTGAGCCGGGATCCTATATTCCTTCTCAATTCTCTAATGCTTCGAACCCTCTTGCTCATTATGAGGGAACCGGTCCTGAAATCTATCGAGATTTAGACGGAGATATCGACTGTTTTGTTGCTTCCTTTGGAACTGGTGGCACTTTGAGTGGTACTGCTAGATTCTTAAAAGAAAAGAATAAGAATATTCATATTGTTGGTCTTGAACCTGAAGGATCGCCTTTTGCTAGCAAACACATTGCCGGGCCTCATAAGATTCAGGGAATTGGAGCAGGTTTCTTACCAGAGACTCTCCATCTTAACTATGTTGATGAAATCCTTCTTGTCAGTGATGAAGATGCCTACGCTTCAACGAATCTATTAGCGAGAAAAGAAGGATATCTATGTGGAATTAGCAGCGGTGCTAACTTATGGGGTGCTATTCAGTTAGCAAGAAGTAAGAAATACCATAGTATCGTTACTGTCTTTCCTGATGGAGGAGAACGCTATTTAAGCGTTAAAGGTCTTTATGAATAAGAAAACACTGGACTTATTGTTGAGTGATTATTCGCCTTCTTTAAAGGGTGATGGCATCTGTCTTGATTCCTCTTTAATTGCCAAATTTGTTGAGGCCACCGACCATTTGCTGAATTTGGATTACTATTTTTGTCCTCCTTATACAAACAAAGCAACTACTACCTTAGAGGAGGCTGAGACTTCTTTACTTTCAATATTAAGACAATCAGGGTGCCAGGATCCGGAGTTATTAAAGGATACATTTATTAATAAGATACCCCAATTACGGCGTCTTCTAAAAGGTAGCCTCACGGCCATCGTAGCAGGAGACCCGGCTGTAGATTCTCCTTTAGAGATTGTTTTGTCTTACCCAGGATATAAGGCTATTCTTCATCATAGAATCGCTCACGCTCTCTATGAAGAAGGCCAATTCTTCTTAGCTCGATTGGTATCTGAAAGAGCTCATTCTCTTACCGGAATCGATATCCATCCAGGAGCTAATATTGGAGAAGATTTCTTTATTGATCATGGAACAGGAATAGTAATCGGAGAGACAACCAGTATCGGAAAAGGCGTCAAGATTTATCAAGGTGTAACATTAGGAGCCTTATCCTTAAGAGAAGGTAGTTCATTAAAAGGAAAGAAAAGACATCCAACCATCGAAGATAACGTAACAATTTACGCGAATGCTTCCATTCTCGGGGGCGATGTCGTCATTGGAGAAGGCTCCACAATTGGAGGTGGCGTCTATGTAAAACGGTCCGTCCCACCTCATAGCATCGTAACGATGGCGGACGGTGTTTGTTTAAGAAATGACTAATAAAATCCCGGAGTGATTGCTCCGGGATTATTTTTTATTTATGGTCGTGGCAGTGGCACTCGCCCTCGCCATGGTGATCACAGTTAGGAGAAGAGTTTTGGCTAAGTCTATTTTCTAAGAAGGCTTCTAGAGCGTCATCAGCAGGTCCGGATAATCCGGCGAATAAAGTAATGCCTGCTTCTTGGATAAAGGAAACAGCTCCCCCTCCAATTCCTCCACAAAGCAAAACTTCCACTCCATGTTCCTTAAGCCAGTTGATTAAGGCGCCGTGGCTAACGCCTTCGGTAGAGATGATGTCGGCGGTTAACGGCTTACCATCTTCGATTGTATAGATCTTCATTTGTTCGGTTCTACCGAAGTGGGGGAAGATGTTCCCGTTCTCATAAGTGGCTGCGACTTTCATTGAGTGACTCCTTGTTGCGTTTCCGCTTTCTAACACGTCTTTAATTCCAGATAATGTATCTTTCTTAACTGCATAACAACCACCTCCGACTTCCATTTGGTTAGCAGAAGTTAAGAAGATAGCTATCTTTTTCCTTACTGTTGCATAGATTGAAGTAATGGTGGTTCTACCAACCCCAATTAGAGTTGCAACTTCTTCTTGGGAGTAGCCTTGCAAGTCAAGGAGACGGAATATTTCATACTCCTCCACAGTTAAGTGGATAGTCTCATTACTATGGTTGTTGGGACAATAGAAGACCTTTTCTACCGGGGTAGAAGAGACCATTCTGGTTTTTATCGGGCGTGCCATAACTTTGATTATCCATTGTTTATGACATAAGTCAATAACTATACTGAAAGGCACTTTAGGATTAATAGGCACTTTAGTTTCTTTTGTTGGAATACACTTCAAGGGCAAGCATCTACATTGGTTGTTCTTTTTTATTTCTATAGGCTGAAGTCGGAGGCAAATTATGAAACATATTGCTCATCTAATCATTGGATTCGGTAAAGGTGGAAAGAGTCTAGCGGCGTTCCTTGGAAGTAGAGGAGAAGACGTCATTTTAGTGGAGAAAGATCCCCTGATGTATGGAGGAACTTGCATTAATGTTGGCTGCATCCCAAGCAAAGATCTTATTGAGTCTGCTAAATTAGCACCTAAGGGTGGTGACTTTATTTCAAAAGAAGCCTACTTTTTGAAATCAATGGACGAGAAGATTGCCTTTATTAAGAAGATGAATCGCAAGAATTACGATAAAGCGGCTTCTTTTAAGACTGTTAAGGTCTTAGATGGCACAGCCTCCTTTATAGGGCCTCATCAAGTTAATGTCGGAGAAGAAACGTATGAAGCTGATCATATTTATATCAATACCGGGTCTTCTTCTTTTGTTCCTCCTATACCAGGAGTGAAGGATAATGAATTGGTTTTCTTAAGTGATAGCATGCTTTCTATTTCTTACCTTCCTGAACGCTTAACGATTATTGGTGGCGGCTATATTGGCCTGGAATTCGCTTCAATGTTTTCGATGTTTGGCTCTAAGGTTAGTATTCTTCAAGCTGAAGCGGACTTTATGGGGAGAGAAGATCGACAAGCCGCTCTACAAGTAGAAGAAGATTTTAGGCTGCATGGTATTGATATTATTAAGTCAGTAAAGATTCAAGAAGTAAAACCAGATGGAACCGTGCTTTATGAAGTTAACGGTTCCAAAGTTTCTCTTGAGGGAGATGCGGTTCTTTTAGCGACAGGGCGACGTCCTAATACCCAAGAGCTTAACTTGGAGAAGGCTGGAATCGCTCTTTCTCCTAGGGGCGGAGTGTTAGTTAATGATTTTTGTGAAACTAATGTTCCTGAGGTTTACGCTTTAGGCGATGTTACTGGCGGGTTGCAGTTTACTTACCTATCATTTGATGATTTTAGAGCTATCAGAGACCACATATTAAAGAAAGAAGAACCATATCTAAGAAGTAAAAGAGGAGCGGTTCCTTATTCCGTCTTTATTAATCCGTCTTTCTCAAGAGTGGGATTGAGCGAAGAAGAAGCTCTAGCGGCCGGTTATGAAATAAAAACTGCTGTCTTTATGGGACGGTGGATTCCAAAATCTCTTATTCTTAACGAGTATCGAGGCATTAATAAGGCTGTCATCGATAAAAAGACTGGACTGATTTTAGGAGCTACTCTCTATTCGGTTGATAGCCACGAAGTAATTAACATTATTAAGATGGCGATTGACCTAAAACTGCCATATGTCTATTTAAGAGATATGATCTTTACTCATCCGACTATGAGCGAAGCTCTCAACGATTTGTTTGCTGCTTAGTGAGACAAGTTTTCAATTCCGTTAATAGTAAAAAACCATGATGCAATCTGGTCGGGAGACTCAACACAGTCTCCCGTAATCCAGATTGATAATAAACGCATAAAAGAGCCGGTTAATTGGTCAGCAATTATGGTTGAAGGAATATCATCGATTCTCTTTTCTAATGAAAGAGAAGTCATTATTCCTTTGAGTTCTCTTTCTAATTCATTCTGGAATAATTCTCTACCATTAGAAGAATAGATTCCCTTGATTAGGTCTTTTTCTTCTCCAAGGTGGCAGATGATATGTTTCAAGATATGGTGGTGGTCGAGACGATCACAGGCTGAAAAGTCGTGGGATTTTTCTTTCTTTAATGAAGAAGAAAAGACATGAGAAAAGATCCTTAAAGAAGCACCTTTTAGAACGTCCTCTTTTTTCTTAAAGTGAGAGTAAAAAGCACTTCTCGAGACGCTTGAACGATCCAAAATATCTTGGACTGTCATTTCTTGATAGTCTTTTTCAACAATCAATTCCGAAAAGGCAGTGTAGATTAAGGCTAAGGTCTTCTCTTCTCTTTTATCCATGCTTTGATTATCTATTATCCAGGTGGAATTTAGAAGAGAGACCCTAAAAGAAAAGGCGCGGTTTCCCGCGCCTAAAGATGATAATGAATTAGTTATGTTTTTTCTTTGCAGTCGAGATTGCGAAGAATGAGGTAATTGCAATGAGAGCACTAACGGTGATAACTACTGGGAAAGCAATATCCTTTAAGTTATCGGTGAATAAGAGAGCTGAAACTGGATTTTGGCTCTTATTATACATTTGTTCCATTTTTGCTAACTTCTGAGCAATTGTAGTCTTTTCAGTTGCACTGGCATTAACTACTGTTGAAAACCCTAATTTGTCAGTAGGATCCGCCATAAGAGATTTAACTTGCGGATAGGCAAGATAGCCATTAGCGCTATTTTCTGCACATGTGTCGTAGTGTATGTAACTCAATGATGCAGCAAATTGAGCCCCGCTCATCGGTAGGTTTTTAAAAGTAACTACCCTAGTGACACTATCAGACTTCCAAGCGCCAATTTCGGCAGCGTAGTAGTTTTCGCCACTTTTCAATTGACTAAGAGAAATATTTGCCGATTGATTTGAAGACTTGCTACTTATAGTATTCCCTGTTGCATCTTTAAAAAGGCACTGAGTCACATCTGATGGAACGTCATAATAATAAAGGCCTTTGTAGTAGTCATCGAGAACACGAGTCATTTTTGGACAAGTGGACCAAGATGTTCCATTTTGTCCACCCCAATAGTGAATAAACATATCATGGTATGAGTCTCCGTAATCCCAATCACCAGCTAAAAAAGCATAAACACGGACTTTGGAAGTGTCAGCAACAGCGTCAGCAACGTTGGGCTGAACCTTTTGAATACCCAAAGCGCCGATGCCTGTTCCTAAAGCCAGTAAAGATACAAGCGATAACACTTTAATGTTCATAAAAATACCCCTTTAATTGAATTTTTCCAATATATCAAATCATACAATGGAATATCTATTTGTTCAATACTGATGCTTTTTTTTACAAAACTTTGAATATAAGCGCTTTCATCGATGCTTTTTACTCGTACTTAATTAAGACCATTACCATTTTTAAAAAGTAACAACTTTTTGCTAACGGTGAAATGAATAAACCAATAAGAAATTGGCCTTTTTTGAGTTAAAGAACACAATGTTCTATATTGTTCGTTATCTTGTTAGAAGTATAGTTAACTGCTATATTTAGGTGCTTCAATGACAAACTTAGAAACAAGAAATATTGACGACCCATTCATCAGGTTTAAAAAAGGGAGAAAAAAGAAAACGATTGTGCTTCTAATTCTTCTCTTCCTTCTTGTTTTTCTCGTTATCCTTTCTTTATTCTTAGGAACCAGTGGACTTTCATTTGCTGAGTGTTTTTCTTCTTTCTTCGGAGGAGGGGAAGCAGATTCCAAATTGATTGTATGGAATATTAGGATGCCAAGGATACTTACTGCAATATTAGCCGGAGGCGGGCTTGCTATTGCGGGATGCATTATGCAGTCCACCCTTAAGAACCCTATGGCTAGTCCATCAACGCTTGGTATTTCTAATGCTGCTGTGTTTGGTGCTAATTTTGCAATTATCGCTTTAGGAGCAGGCGTATTTCATAACACAGATGGAAATTCCTTAAGCGTTTCCAATCCTTATTTAGTATCGGGAAGTGCTTTTGTTTTCGCCTTACTTGGAACTATGCTAATTCTTCTTGTCTCTAAGGCTCGTCGGTTTTCTCCTGAGACGGTAGTTTTAGCAGGTTTAGCGATTGGGGCGTTATTTTCTTCAGGAGCAACATTGCTTCAATATTTTTCATTAGATACTCAAGTTGCGGCGGCCATCTATTGGAGCTTCGGTGATGTTTCAAGAGCCTCCTATCCTCAGATTGCTATTATCGGAGGAACAGTCGCTCTTTGTTTTCTTATCTTTATGTTATTTTCTCGTTCCTACAACGCTTTAGCTCTAGGGGATGATGTGGCTTCTTCGTTAGGAGTCAAAGTTCCTCTTTTGAGGTTTATTTCATTATTAATGGCCGCCCTTCTTTCAGCGGTTTGTGTTTCTTTTCTTGGCATCATTCCCTTTATAGGACTTTTAGCTCCTCAGATAATGAAAAGAATTATTGGTAGTGATGCTTACTTTCTGATTCCTTCTTCTCTTCTTGCGGGTGCCATTCTGCTTTTACTTAGTGACACTTTATCTCGCCTTATTCTTCAAGGAGCCTCACTTCCAGTTGGAGCCTTAACTTCGTTATTAGGGGCTCCAATGTTCCTTTATATGCTCTTATCTAACGGAAAGGGAAGACATGCCAGGGCTTAAGGTTAGTCATCTTTCTTTCTCCTATGGCAAAAAGCCTGCTCTTTTAGATCTTTCTTTTTTCCTTAAACCAGGAACGATTACGATGCTATTAGGTCCTAATGGTGCAGGAAAGACAACATTAATTAAGTGTTTAGCGGGTCTTTTTACTTTTTCTGGTGACGTTACTTTAAATGATGTGGATCTTAAAAAGGTCAAAGGAAAAGAAAGAGGGAAGTTGGTGACATACATTCCTCAAAGTCATGAAAAAGAAGACTTCTCAGTTTTTGAAACAGTCCTCCTTGGGAGGATTCCATACTTAAGTTTTGGACATCAACCGGAGGACTACCATTTAGTAGTCAATATCCTCGAGAAGATGGGCTTATCTTCCTTATCGGAGCGAAGATTTTCTTCTCTAAGTGGAGGGGAACAACAAAAAGTTGTTTTAGCCCGTTCCTTTGCTCAATCTCCTTCTCTTATTCTCTTTGATGAGCCTACCTCTAACTTAGATCTTAAGAATCAAATTGAGGCTCTAAATTTACTTCAAAGCAATGTTAGAGAAAGTCAGGCTGTTGCCCTTGTTTCTATGCATGATCTTTCCCTATCTGTGAACAAAGGAGATTATTTTCTCTTCTTAGATCAAGAAGGGGAATTAACTTGCTTAGATAAGAAGAACTTATCTTCTGAAGTCTTATCAAGAATTTATAGAATTCCATTAAGTTTAAAAAACGAAGATGGAACTTATTATGTTTTTCCAAAAGGAGGAAATTTATGAACATAAGAAAATATCCAAAAATTTTAACGTTAGGGGCGTTACCACTAATTTTAGCTTCGTGCGGAGGTAATGTTTCTTCTTCTGTCTTATCATCTTCTAATGACTCCCTTGCTGTTACTGACATGTTAGGACGAAGCGTTAGTCTAGTCCCTTCCTCAATCTCCAAGGTTGTCTGCATTGGAGCCGGAGCCCTTCGACTTTATTCCTATGTCGGAGATATGAGTAAACTTTCAGGGGTGGAGACGGTGGAAAAGGGTTTCCTTATTGCTCCTCGTCCTTACCAGATGGCTAACGATGAACTCTTTAAGAGTCTTCCTTCCTGTGGTAAAGGGGGTCCTACTGGCAGTCCTGATGCTGAAGCAATTCTTTCGTGCCATCCTGATTTAGTTATCTCTTTATATACCAATGACGCTGCTTCTATGGACTTACTATCCTCTCAAATCGGGAAGCCAGTGGTTACTTTAAGTTATGGTGTTAAAGAGGCTTTTGATGAGGCAGTTTCTTCTTCTATTACCTTGTTAGGTAAAGTACTAAATGTAGAGGATAGAGCAAACGAACTTGTTTCTTATATTAAAGGTATTAAAGATGAACTCGCTTCGTTAGGTTCTACTGTTAAAGAAGAAGAGAAGAAAACTGTCTATTTAGGTTGCCAATCCAATTACGGGACTAAAGGCATTGAAAGCTCAAGTGCTAATTACTCTCTCTTTGAAGCGAGTGGCATTAAGAATGTTCTAGATGTTAACGGCTTTAAAGGGTACCAAAAAGCAGTGGATTTAGAAAAACTTAAGAAGATGGATCCAGAAAAGATTATTCTGGATGCCGGCGGACTTCCTAAATTAAAAGAACAGTTTAGCGACGCTAATAAGAAAGCAATAGTGACTTCTCTTTCAGCCGTTAAGAACGGAGAGGTTTATCTTCAACTTCCTTATAACGCTTATTACACCAACTTAGAGACTGCTTATTGTGATGCTTACTATGATGCCAAAGTTGTTTTCCCTAATGCTTTCAAGGGCATTGATGTTGCTGCTAAGTCGACTGAAATTATGAAAACATTCCTTAAGAGCGATTTAATGCCACAACTTGAGGAAGTCACCTATGGTGGTTTTCAACAAGTGAATGATCTGGAGGCTTTTCTTAATGACCGAGTCGCTTAATGAGATGGCCTCTTTCTTTGATTCTCTTTCCCTAGATTGGAATCAAAGAAGAGAAAGCAACGAAGGAATCAAGGCTCTTCTTCCTCTTTTTCCTATTAAAGAAGGAGACGAAGTTCTTGATGTGGCCTGCGGAGCGGGAATTCTTGAAGAATACTTATTTTCCT
>Ga0172378_10003756_pt1 | contig 14276 bp, 8 predicted proteins | sample GrowelOW332metaG_FD_119755 | JGI IMG/M metagenome (GOLD analysis project Ga0172378, IMG submission 119755) | Groundwater microbial communities from an aquifer near a municipal landfill in Southern Ontario, Canada - Pumphouse #3_1 metaG | ecosystem: Environmental > Aquatic > Deep subsurface >... | reverse complement strand
CATGGCATTCGACATAGTTGACAGACTGTCCGGGATTTTCAAACATCGGAGCGAAAGCCATCGGAAGAGAGGACCCCAACATAACATGTTTAAATCCGTCTATATAGTTGCTATCCCCTAAAAGGTAGCCTTTTACAGTTAGTTCTGACTCATTTGTTTTGCCTTTGACAACATCCCTAAATCTATCATTGAAGAAACTATAGTCTTTGAGAAGACCGGCATTAAGAGAAGAACCTTTTTCATTGGAAGGAAGATTTGTCCACAAATCCCAGCCTTCGCCGTAAAGAAGAATATTGTTTTTCAGAGCCTTAAGTTCCTTTTCGGCTAAAAGCAGTGTTTTCACATCGACAATACCCATCAGGTCGAATCTGAAACCGTCGAATCCATAGAACTTCACCGCATGACAGAGGGAATCGACAATCAGTCTCCTGACCATATAATGGCGGGATTCGATATCGTTTCCGCATCCCGATCCATTGGAATTGGTTCTATCAGCATTCTGACGGAAATAATAGCCGGGAACAAGAATATTCAGTGGATTGAAGATACTGGAATAGACATGGTTATAAACCACATCACTGACGACTCTCATCTTCGAAGAATGGAAGGATTTGACCATTTCTCTCAGTTCCAGAATACGGCAATAGGGATCATTAGGATCAGATGAATAGCTGCCTTCATTAGTGAAAAACATCAAAGGATCATAACCCCAGTTATAGGATTCAAAAGGATGAAGGTCATCAACAGTCTGGAAATCCAGAGTCGGCATAACCTGAATGTGACTGACACCTAAAGAAGCCAGATAATCAAGTCCAAGAGGATTCCAGTGTTCGTCTGTCAGGCCTTTCTGACTAAGAGCAGAATAAGTTCCCCTATTGGCTAAGCCAGTTTTGCTAGTCATATCACGGACATTGATTTCATAGATAATGGCTTTTTTCCTGTCGGAAAACTGAGGCAGAAATTTATCGCCGTTATCAAGAGAAACAATCTTATTGGCATCAATGACAAAACCATGACGGGAATTGGCATCGACGGAAAAAGCATAGGGATCAACAACCTCACGTGTTCTGCCAAAAATCGTAACCAAATATGTGTAGCGTGCTTTCTCATAATCACCGCTTAAGGAAAGAGAAAAGACACCAGTAGAAAAATCATGTTTCATCAAAAATGATTCAGGAATTCCATTAGGTTGGGAAATATTCAGAACAATGGAAGTAGCAAAAGGAGAGAAAACCGAAAATGAAGTCTTTTTCGGAGAATAGACAGCACCCAAAGGACCGTCATAACGGTATTTCTCGTCAAATTCCTTGGTTTGGGAAAGATAAGAAAAATCAATAGGTATAAAGAAATTGTCCTTGGTTGCCAGATCATATTTTTTTCCGGGAATAAAGGTTATGTCAGAAACCTTAATATTGATAAGGACACTGGAATTAGATTCCGATTTACTCTGAGCCTTCAGGTTCTTAACAAAAATGTCATCACAATAAAGCCGGAATTCACTCATAGAAGAAATATAGAATTCCTTACTAACGTTCAGCTCAAGAGTTTTAGAAGATCGGACAATAGCTTTAATTAAGTTTTTACTCATACAATTACTCCATTAAGATCAACACGGCAACTGCTTCCAGATCATGGGCCAAAGAAAGATAGCCCAAGACTTCTTTTCCGTTGAGAAACAGATGCGGTTTGCCATTCTCATCATCAATAGTTTCCAAATTACGGTAATCAACCGTCTTATCTCCGCTAGCCTTGACATAGGCCTCTTTGACAGCAAATCGGGAAGCTAAGTAATCATCAGGGATGCTAGAGGCTTGATAAGCCAAGAATTCCTTAGGGGAAAGTATTCGCTCAGCTAGCTTTGACTTGCCCTTAATTCGGCTGATATCGACGATATCAATCCCTATTCCCCTGATATTCATAATTCTTTTCTTAAAAAGCAGGCTGACTTGACAAAGCCATCCATTTCGGAAAGGAAGCTCTTTAAATTAGTATAGGAAAGACGCATAACGTTTCCGACTAAGCCGGTGAAAGCCAGAGAATCAGGATAGACTCGGGCAAACTGAGTCAGAGCTGAAGGTGCCAAAGCCAAAGATGAAATGGCAGAAGCATAATACTGTTCCTGAATTTTCTTCAGTTCAGCAGCATTAGTCTTCTTTTCACAGACAGTGAAATAATCAGTAAGGAAAGAGACAAGCTTAGTAGATTCCAAAGTTCGGAAAGTCAGAAGAATACAGGCATCTTCTCCACCCTGACGGAAATCACAGTCAACCAAGTCAGCACCAATCTGAGATAAGCCCGAAAGGAAAATCTCGTTTTTGGTGATAAGGGCAGGAATCAGTACCTCATAGAAAGAGAAAAGAAGCTGACCGTAGGTTTCATAAAGCTTTTCACGCTTTTGGAACTTAATGCCAAAGCTCAGATAATTGGAATCACTCTTTCCTTTGATGGCTGTGTAGTTTTCCTTGGCCTTCTCATAGTTTTCATGATAGGAGAGCTGTTTTCCGGCACAGGTTAAACGGCTGGGAGCTTTCAATTCATTGATTTTCTGGGAGACTTCACTTACTGACATATTTCCGCTCAGAAAGACTGTCATGCTAGGAGCCTGATAGTATTTTTCCATAAAACGGCTGAGAGAAGAATTATGAATCAACTGCAGCTGACTAAGACTTGGTATTCTGTCATTAGAAATGGGTGAAGAAAAATAAAGATTGGAAAGGCAGCCCTGCTTAGTCTGATAGATAGGTGAGCTTTCATTTTTCTGCATAGAGGCCATGTTCTTTTTCTTGAACTCATCAAGATCATTTTCAGTAAATTTTGGTGAAAGAATTCGGGAAAGGAAAGATTTAGTCGGGGCAAAAATATCGCCTTTGCAGGAAATAGAAAAAGCCGTATAAGAATAATCAATAAAACTATCCGCTAGGGCTAACTGCTGACTAAGGGACTCTTGGCATTGACTGTTCATCAGCATTTCCTTAAGCAGATAACTGGTTCCAGCAAAAACCTTGCCGGAATTAATAGTTTCATCATGGATAAAAGAGCCGTTAGGAATATAAATCAGAGAACTTGAAACTAAACTCTTTCTCGGAATAAAGACAATATTCAGCCCATTATCGAGCTTTTGTTCATAAAACGGAGCCGAAAGCTTACTTAAGTCTGTTTTGATCATTTGGTTTCTCCTTTGTCAAAGCTTCCCTTAATTGCAAAAATCTTTTTGACAGTGGAAACGGTTTTCTTAACTTCTTCTTTGGTTATTTCCTCAACATTGAAGAATTCCTCTTCCGAATAGGGCAAGGCAAAATCAGCAATAAGCTTCATTCTCATAATAGCCATGTCAAAATCACTAGCTAACCTAACCGACAGAAGCTTTTCATCCTGAATGGATTTACTGATGTAATCATCAATGGCGGAAGGACTAAGTGAGAAAAGATTATCGAGATATTTTTCAACCATCAGAAGACGGCCTTTTTCAACCATAATAGTAATTCCCGCTTTAATAGGTGAAATAATGAAAACCTTCAATTCCACATCAAGATTGTAGTTTTTCTTAATTTTTTCTTTTAATGCCTGAGAAAAAGCGTTGAAAGCCACAAAAAGCATAGAAACATCCTTCAGTCCCTTAACCTCATTGATGCTAAGAATATAGGTAGCACATTCATTCTGGAATGAAGAAGAGAAGACATCCTTACTGGCCACGTCAAAATCAAAAGGCAGTGAAGAAAGAGTCTTTTCATATTCCTGATGAATGATTTCTTTCTTGCGTTTCTTTCCGATAAAGACATATTGTCCTTTCAGAGAGGAACGGACGATTTTCAGACCAACGGCTAAATCATCCAAAGTCATGGACCGAACCAAATTCACATTAAGTTCCGGGAAAGAATAATTAACCTGGAGTTCTGAAAGAACGCTGGCAAAAGAATCAGCCTGAAGCTTATTGTATTTTTGGAGAAGACGGTCTTTGCAGATTGCTAAAACCTTTTCATTCATCGGAAAGCCAGTAAGATAGATTTCATCAAAAATTTCTTCAGCTTTTTTATAAGGATCGGAAAGGAAATACGAAAGTCCTTCCGGTTCGGACTGAGTTAGTTTTCCTTCAAAAATAAATCCACCGCCATAATAATAGCTAGAGAAACTGACTCTGGCACCGGCATAGGATTCCAAAGGCTTCTTTAATGTAGCCTGCTGAGCATAATTCATGACTTCACTTAAAAGCATGATTTTCTCGTTTGTTATCTGAATACGTTCAACAAAAATTCGTCTGATAATGGCTCTCTGAGCATAATTTTCCGTATAAAGCGGTTTAATGGTTTCCATTTTTTATCCCTCGGTTCTCATTCTTCGGACAACAACACTTTTTCCACCCTGAATAAGCTGAATAACGCCTTCGTTTCTCAGATTAAGCAGAATGTTATCAACTTTAAGATAGCTTAAAGAAAACTCCTTCATAATTTCCGAACGTCCACAGATTCCGGTAATCATTACATAATCCTTGACATCCTGATAGACTTCCTCACTGGATTTGACAACCGTTTCCTGTCCTTCATCCTCTGGCTGGAGATCAATGAAATTAGGATCATAGTTAGGATTTCCGCCCATCTGACGAAGATAGGAAAGGACCTGGTCCATATCCTGATTAGAAATAAAAGCAGACTGACAGCGCTGAAGAGATTTATGTCCCGGACACTTAAAGAGAAGATCGCCTCTTCCGACCAAAGCCTCACAGCCATTCTCATCAAGAATAACACGGCTGTCAACCTGAGAAGAACAGGCTAGGCCGATACGGCAGATGATATTGGACTTGATAATCATCGGAATAGCATCCTTGCTAGGACGCTGAGTGGCAATTATCATGTAAATACCGGCAGCACGGGACTTTTGAGTGATACGCTGAACATATCCGGCAATTTCACTTCCGCCTGTATTCATTAAATCCGCAAATTCATCAATGACAACCACTAAATCAGGTATTTCGGCTAAGGTATCTTCACGGCCTTTTCTCAGCATACGGTATTCACTGATTTTCACACAGCCATTCTGTTTGAGGACCGAATAACGTCGGTCCATTTCATCACACATTTTCCTTAAAGCAATAATGGCACTTTGGGAATCCTGAATAACCGGGCAGAAAAGATGAGGTTCCAAATTGTATTTAGCAAATTCAACCTGCTTAGGATCAATCAGCATCAGTTTCAGCTGAGAAGGATAATTTCTCATAATCAAAGTCATAATCATGCAATTGATAAGAACGGATTTTCCGCTTCCGGTGGTTCCGGCAACCAAAAGGTGAGGCATATCATCCAAAGGATGAGTAATGATTTTGCCGTTAATGTCTTTGCCAATCGGAATCAAAAGATTGTGTTCAGTATCTTTCTCAATCTGGGTGAAAATATCTTTAAAGGCAACGGCCATCGGTTCAGAGTTTCCAACTTCCACGCCGGAAGTATTGCAGCCCTCGACAACCGAAAGAATACGAACAGACTGATCACCGTTAAGAGCCCGCTGAACATCACTGACAAAAGTCTCAATCTTATCAGCTTTGACACCCGGTTCCGTCTGAACGTTGAATCTAGTTACCGAAGCACCGACAGTAATGCTCTTGATCATAGCTGGGAAATTGAAATCATGGAAAACATTATCGATAATGGCAGCTTTTTCCTTAGCTGTTCTGATATTGGTATCACGTTTATAGGAATCATCGATATTTGAAAGCAGGGAATCAGTCGGTAGGGCATATTTATAAGAAATGGGAGAAGAGGAGACATACTGAAGGACCGAAGCCATTTTCTGCTTCTTTTCTAAATCAAGGCGTTGCTGAGCCTCCATTTCCTTCTTGGCCTTATAGGCATAATATAATTCGGAGGCAGTGGCTTTATCCATAGCTTCCTCAGCTGGTTTCGGACGTGAATTATCTCTTGAGGGCAGAACAACCTCAACTGAGTCAGTATTATTGTTTGAATTACTATTATCGGAATTAAAATCGATAGTGTTGCTTTCTCTTTCATTTTCAGATAAAAAGTCGGAATCATTGGAAGATTCTTTTTGAGCTAAAAGACTGTCAAAAGAAGAAGCCTGTCTGGCATAAGTGTCTTTATTCGTTGTTGGCTGAGAAGGATTTGACGGAGTTGGGTTATAAGGATTGTTATTAGAAGAAGCATAGGGGTTTGGCTGAGGCTGATAAGCAGGATTACTGTTTATCTGACCCTGAGCATAGGGATTGGGCTGAGGATTTGTCGGATACGGATTGGGATTTACCGGAGCCTGCTGATACGGACTGGGATTAGCATATCCGTTAGGAGCCTGATAAGGATTAGGCTGTTGTTGATAAGGATTATTGGAGTTTACTGGAGGGGTGTAAGGATTAGCCTGGGGCTGAGGCATATAGGGATTAGGCTGAGCATAAGGATTGTTGTTAGGGTTAGTATAGGGATTAGGCTGAGGAACATAGGGATTATTCATGTTAGGCTGAGGCTGGGAATAGGGATTGGTATTAGGAGCCTGATAAGGATTAGGCTGAGTAGGCTGAGCATAAGGATTGTTCAGACTCTGAGGCTGAACAGGAGTAATAGGTGTGGGAGTAAAGGGATTAGAAACGCTCGGACTAGCAGAAACCTGATCATCAGAAAGCAGTAAATCATTTTTCTTTTCATCGGCAAGAGCAGAAACATAAGGATTTTCGATTCTTTCTGGCTCTGGCTCTTTTTCTTCAGAACCGAAGTCTATCTGCTCACGCTTAGAAGAGCCGGAAACAATGAATCCGCCCTGAGAATAACTGGAATGGATTTTCTCACTAACCGGTTCATCATCAATACCATAAAGTTTTTTCTCGTTTTCTTCCCCGGGTTTTATGTCCTTGAAAGGAGAGGTATAACTGACTTTCTGAGCTTTCTTTTCCTGAACCAAAGCATAGACTTTCTTCAGCGAATCAAAAGAAACCATAAAAAGACCGAAAATAAGAATCAGAGAAAAGAAGATAGCATCGCCGATCGAAGACCAGACAGTCCCAAACAGGGCAATCAGGAAAGTTCCGATAAATCCTCCGCCTAAAGATCCTAAGGCACCAAAGTTGTCGATTTGGAAAGGATACCTGGCAAAGGAAAGAATACGGTCAGAATAAACATTGATGATTTCACTGAAAGAAAAATGAGGATTACTGAGAATAAACGAATAGGAGCCAAAAGCCAAAGAGGCTAAAGCGACCAAAACAAGGCCAATCCAGAACATTGATTTTCCTTTAAGGGGAAATAATTTTTTAGAATAAATAAGACGAATTCCGCAAACGACAATAAAAGCCAAAACAAATGGATAGAAAACACCAAAGAGATAGGCTAAGGAATAAGCCAAAAATTCACCTACAGGAGTCTGACTGGTAGCTGCAATGATACTTAATGAAATCAGTATTATGCCAATAGAAATCTGAATAAAGTCATATGTTGATAAACTCTTCTTTTCTTTTGTTTCGTTTTCCATGATATTTTTGTTGCACTAAACTACGACAATAAAAGTATATCACATATAAATATATTATTCTTATGGCAAAAGAAAAAATAATCAGGAAAATCAATGATAAAAAAGGCAACAGTTTATCAGGGTAAATTATTTTGAATTCACAAAACTGACAAAACGTCTGATTCCTTCTAATCCGCTTTCGTTTTGCTTAAAAACTCCGGCACATTCCAGGACTTTTGTGAAAACTTTTCCGATTTCATTTTGAATAATGGTGTGAATGTTTTCAGGGTTAATTTCCGCATATTGCCCAATAAAACCTTTAACCCATTCTTCATGCTTTTCAGTCAAGGGATCAGCGGCTATATCTTCATGTCCAAGAATATGCTTTTCCAAAGCTGACATTTCCGTTTTAAGTCGGCTAGGAAGAACAGCAGTACCCATGACCTCAATCAGACCGATATTTTCTTTTTTGATGTTCCAATATTCCTGGTGGGGATGATAGACGCCCAAAGGATATTCAGCAGAGGTGATATTGTTTCTGAGTGCCAAATCCATAACAAAAAGGTTATTTTCCTTATGAAGAATCGGAGTAATTGTTGAATGAGGGACTCCATCAGTAAAAGCAAAAATATTACGTTCCGGATCATCATATTCCCGCCATTTAGCTAAAATTTTATCCGAAAGAGAGAGGATTTCAGAGGAATTTTCAGATTTGATTCTCAAAACACTTACAGGCCAAGAGAGGAAACTAGCCTGAACATTTTCATAGCCGGAAAAGCAAACTTTCAGAGCTTCCTTAGCCTTGAACATTGGGAAAGTATATCTTCCGCCTTGGTAATGATCATGGGAAAGAATGCTTCCGCCGACAATCGGTAAATCAGCATTACTTCCGAGCATATAATGAGGAAACATGGTAACAAAGCTGATGAGATGAGAAAAACAGGCATGGTCAATTGCCATGGGCTTATGAATGGCATTAAAGACAATACAATGTTCGTTATAGTAGCCGTAGGGAGAATACTGAAGGAAGAAATCATCATCCTGGAATTTCAACGGAATCAGACGAATGGTTTCACGGGCTGGATGATTCACTCGGCCACGATAACCCATATTTTCCTGACACAGCTGACATTTAGGATAATTTGCTGAAACCGCATTTTTTAAAGCAGCAATAGCCTTAGGATCTTTTTCAGGTTTGGAAAGATTAATAGTAATATCAATATTTCCGTAGAAAGTCTTACTTTCCCAGCGAAGATCTTTCTTCACCCGATAAGCACGGATATAGTCAGTATTCTTGGAAAAATCATAATACCAATTGGTTGCCTCCAGAGGAGAAATCTCATATTTTTCAAAGAACATTGAAGTTACAGTATCCGGTCTTGGAACGAAGCAATTCATAATCTTCGTATCCAAAAGATCACGATGAATAATCGAATCTGAAGGAATAATATTCTTGGACTCAGCCCAATCAAGTAAGTCTTTAAGTATTTCTTCCAATTCACGTTTTTCAGTTACATTTATCTCAATATACTCATCAAGATTTAAAATGTCTAAAAGGAGATTTATAGAATAATACTTTTCACTCTTATTAATAAGTTGTTTATCAATTGAATACTGATACAGTTCGTTGATTAATAACTGAATATCTTTCATCAGAATAGTCTCCTTCCGCCGTCACCAGCTTCTAAAATATTGAAGTCGGCTTTCAATCCGGTTTTTTCAGAATAGATTTTTCCAACATTTTCTTTAAATTCAGCAAGATTCTCAGTCTTCACAATTGAAACAGTATTTCCACCCCATCCACCGCCAGTCTCTCGTGAACCGATGCAGCCTTTTTGGGCTCTGGCTGTATCAACCAGGACGTCAATTTCATCACAGGTGGCTTCATATTCATATCTTAATCCGTCTCCTGACTGATTAAGCAAATCTCCAAAAGTCAGAATATCATTCTTTTCCAAAGCCTCAACCGCAGCTTTGGTACGATCTTCTTCGTATACTGCAAATCTAGCACGTCCTTTAGCAATAGGATTCTTGATAACTGAACAGATGTCAGCAAATTCCTTGGGACTAAGCTGACAAAGATTTGAAATATTCCGGATTTTCTTGATATCGGCAAGAGCCATCTCACATTCTTTTCTACGGTCATTGTAATGAGAAGCAGTAAGACTATGGGGTTTATTTGAATTAGTAACCACAATGCTGTAATCGCCAAGTTCTAAGGGAACATATTTATATTCCAAAGAGGCACAATCAAGGAATATAGCATGATTTTTCTTTCCCATGATTGAGGAGAACTGATCCATAATTCCACAGTTCATGCCATTAAATTTGTTTTCAGAGAACTGGGTCATGATTGCAATACTGGTATCCGTAACTTCCAGATCGAACATATCCCTGAGCATGACAGCGATAGCGACTTCCATGGCTGCTGAGCTGGAAAGACCGGAGCCGGGAATATCACCCTTGAAATAGATGTCAAGTCCGCATTTCATATTTAAGCCGTTTTTAGCAAAAGCCCACATAACTCCCTTAGGATAATTTGTCCAAAAGGCTTTTTTATAAAAGACCAAATCATCAATTGTTGATTCAATAATCCCGCCTTTGGCAAAGTTTGCGGAATAAAATCTCAGTTTGCGGTCATCACGTTTTCGGCAGACAAGATAATTGCCACGTGTAATTGCACAAGGAAAAACGTGTCCGCCATTATAATCAATATGTTCACCAATCAGATTGACTCTTCCGGGTCCCATATACCCCCGAATTGAACCGCCTTGGCCAAATACGGATACGAATCCATTTAAAATTTCCTCATTTGTCATTTTTGATTTCCTCAATAATATTATATAAACCAAATGTCTTTATTAAAAGCGAAAGAAACTCAAAAGACACTTTTTGTTAAATTTTAGACATCTTTTCACTGATAGAGAAAAGAATAAGCGCAAAAGATGATTTTTTTGTTGGAAGTTTCATCTTTATTAACTATTATATATATTGCTTAATAATTAATAAAAGAGGTAAGCATGAATCCAATTAAAAAACTACTTGGAAACGCTAATGATTTCTTAATAGACTATCCCAAAATCAAACGTTCAGTCACCTGGTTCGGAATATTACTTGTTGAAATAATCGGAGCCTTTATTTTTGCTTTTGGCTTTAAGGCCTTCATCAATCCCCCAAGCGGAGTCGTTTCCTTATGGCAGGAACAAGAACAGGCCAAAATCATAGCTGCCCAGGCTCAGGGAGTGACTATCTATCCTACCATTACTAATTATGATGTCACTTCACCAAGTCATTTGATTTCCGGCGGTGCTTCCGGTGTTTCACAGTTGATTGTCAAATTCATCAGTATTTTTGTCAGTCTCAACGCTGTTGCTCCCAACATGGATTTGGAAAACACTATCATCTCAGTCTGTTACCTGCTGATTAACATTCCTCTTTTCATTCTCGCCTGGAGAAAGATTTCCAAACAGTTCGCTGTCTTCACCCTAATTAATGTTCTTCTTACTTCCTTCTTCATGCAGATTATCCCTGACAGTTTCATTGCTAACGCCGTCAACCTGTATTCCGACACCTTAGCCCGTTCGATCTTCGGCGGAATTACCACAGGCGTATCCTCAGGATTAGCGATGATTGTCGGCAGCAGTGGCGGTGGGTCTGATATCATCATCATGCATATGGCAGAAAAGAAATCGACTTCAGCCGGTAAATACTCCCTTGTCATTAATACAACGATTGTCATAACTTACGTAACCCTATCCGTGATTGGCCATGCCACTCACCCTGAATGGAACACTCAGGATAATAATCGTGTCATCTCCTTAGCCTTATATACAATTATTTATTCCTTTATCGCCGCTTCAACTGTTGATATCATCAACCAAAGAAATAAGAAGCAGGAACTTCAGGTCTTCACTTCCAACGAAGGCATGGGACGGGTAATGGTTCATTCCTTCCCTCACAGTGCCACCATTGTTGAATCAAAAGGCGCTTTCTCCGGCCGAAAGAATTACATGATCTACATGGTAATCAGTAAATCCGAAGTCAAGAAAGCCACCCTCATCATCAAACAGAGTGACCCTTATGCCTTCTTCACGGTCAGTGATCTGAATCAGGTATTCGGAAGATTCTATGTTAAGCCTCTTGACTTACAGTAGAAAAAAACTTGTATAATAACCAATAATAATTGAAAGGACTGAAAATATATTTATGGCTACAAATAAACAATTAGCAGAAATCATCTTCCCAGATGTCAAAGGCACAATCGCCGACTTAGAAAAACGCTATCCTAAAAGAAACCTTCCTGAAGGAGCCTATGTTACCCGTTTTGCTCCTTCACCGACCGGTTTTCTTCATACCGGATCACTTTTCACAGCCATGATTGCCCATAAATTTGCTCAGCAATCCGGTGGAATCTATTTCTTCCGTTTGGAGGACACCGACCAAAAGAGAGAAATTGCCGGAACTGGCTTGGACTTAGTAAAGCAACTTAAGCGTTTCGATATCAACAGTTCAGAAGGCTATTACGGCGACCGTGAGGAAGGTAATTACGGACCTTATGTTCAGTCTGCCAGAGCTGATATTTATAAAATCTGCATTAAAGAACTTATCAAAAAAGGCAGAGCTTATCCCTGTTTCTGTTCCAAAGAGGAACTTGATCAGTTAAGAGAAGTCCAAGAAGCCAACAAGGTAGTTCCTGGCTATTATGGTGAATACGCTAAATGCCGTCATCTTTCCGTTGACGAAGACATTGAACTCATCAAAGAAGGAAAACCTTATGTCATCCGTTTCAAGTCCAAAGGAAATCATCTCAATCACGTTAAAGTCCATGACTGTATCCGTGGAGATATGGATTTGACTGAAAACGATCAGGATATTGTCATTCTTAAGAGTGATGGTCTTCCTACCTATCATTTCGCTCATTTAGTTGATGATCATTTCATGGGAACAAATTTAGTCACCCGTGGTGAAGAATGGATATCTTCTCTGCCAATTCATTTGGAATTATTCAGTTCCATGGGCTGGGAAGCTCCTCAGTACGCTCATCTTCCGGTCATTATGGTCAATGATAAAGAAACCGGAAATAAGCGAAAACTTTCTAAGAGAAAAGATCCGGAAGCGGCTGTCAGCTTCTTCCTGGAACAGGGATATCCTAAAAACGGCATCATCGAATATTTGATGACCATTGCCAATTCCAATTTTGAAGGATGGCTCTTAGAGAATCCTAAAACTGATATTTCAACCTTCAAGCTTTCTTTTGATAAATTCTCCCTTGATGGAGCCCTCTTTGATATGCCGAAGCTTAGCAACATTTCTAAGGAAGTCTTAGCTAATCTGACCAAAGAAGAATTCACTTCTCAGGCTTATGATTGGGCCAAAAACTATAATCCAGAATTAACCGACTATATTGAACGTGATAAGGCTAAGTTTGAAAGCATCATCAACATTGAAAGAGAACAGGAAAAGCCTCGTAAGGATTATGAAAAATTCCTTGATCTTCCCGAAAAAATCCGTTTCTTCTACAATGATAAATATGATGAATTAGTTAAGACAACTACTTTACCTTTCAGTGAAACCATCTCTAAGGATGTTATCAAGGATTTCCTTACCGCCTTCAGTGCCGATCCTAAAACTGAATTAGATGAACAGTCCTGGTTTGCCAATGTCAAAACTTTGGGAACTCAGTTTGGCTTTGCTGATGATAGAAAGGTCTATAAAAAAGATCCAGCCAGCTATAATGGCTGGTATGCTGATGCCATCTCCTTAATCAGAATTGCCATCTCCGCTTCCACTCAGGCTCCAAAGCTTTATGATGTCTTAAGAATTCTTGGAAAAGATGAAATCCAGAGAAGAATTTCCTTAGTGATTTCATCATTATAATTTATGGAATCGACTAAAGCCGAAGCAAATAAAGGAAAGAAAAGCCATCTAAAACTCATTCTTAATATCGCCTTATTCGTAATCCTTACCGGATTGGCGCTTTTCTATGTTCTTAAAGATGACCCGGCTAAGTCATTTTCCTTAATCAGTACCATTAATCTCCTGCCTTTTCTGATTGCTTTAGTCATTGTTGCCCTCATTAATCTTCTTGATGGTATAACCATTACTTCTTTTGCAAAAATCTATAATCCCCATTATCGATACTCTCAAGGTGTCGTCACTGCCTTGATTGGAAGCTTTATGGGAGTCTTTAACAAAGCTTCCAGCAATTTAGTACAGGCCTACACTCTCTCAAAGCAAGATATCAAAGCTAGTCATTCCGCCTCTATTCTGACCATGAACTTTCTAATGTACCAGCTCACTTTGACAGTGTATTCTCTGATTATGGTCTTAGTCGGCTATAATTCCGTAAAAGATATTCCTTTAGATTTATTAGGTGACATGCCTATCTTCTATATTTCACTCATTGGCTTCTCGGTTGATGTTATTTTTCTCCTGATTATTCTTTTTGTTGGATTTTCAAAGACTTTCCACCGCTTCATCATCAATATTGGTGTTTCAGCCATCAAAATTCTCCATATCAAAAAGGATCCTGAGCTTTTAAGAAAAGAGTGGGTGGTGAAGATCACAACATATAGAGTCGAATTCCGAAGATTATTCAATCATCTGGGAACCGATACTATCGCTTTCTTCATCGGTTTAATCAAACAATTCCTTTTAAATTCTTTACCGTTTTTTGCCATTTGGTGTCTGACAGATGTTTCCTCTATCAATTTTATCAGTTGTATTTCCGGAGCCAGCTATCTCAATCTCATCACCACTTTCATTCCTACCGGTGCTCCTGAAGTATGTTTTCAGGCAATTTATGGCTATATCCTTCAAAATCAGGCTTTGAT
>Ga0172378_10003755_pt1 | contig 14277 bp, 10 predicted proteins | sample GrowelOW332metaG_FD_119755 | JGI IMG/M metagenome (GOLD analysis project Ga0172378, IMG submission 119755) | Groundwater microbial communities from an aquifer near a municipal landfill in Southern Ontario, Canada - Pumphouse #3_1 metaG | ecosystem: Environmental > Aquatic > Deep subsurface >... | reverse complement strand
TAATAAAAGTTATTTTAGCGTCATCTAATTTATCATAGAAAGCAATATCAAGCATTTCTTTATTTCTTGTAAAGAAAAATTGATCAACCGCTTCCCACATAAAGACCCAACTAGCAATTTCTAAAGTAAAATTAATAATTTGTGGTGCATTAGGCCAAAAAACCGCAATACTATGCATTCCTACTAAAATAATTGCAGAAGCAATAAATAAAAGTAGAGAAATTCTCTTAGTTCTTTTAACTGCTTTATGACCAACAGTTTTTGTTTGAGCATAATGCTTCATATAAGAAGAAATAAACAATTCTTGGGTTGCTTTAGAAATTTCATTAGGACAATAAATATCAATTTCATAACCTAATAAATCTATTCCAAGCATTGTTTTCGCATTTCGTTCGATGTAATCAATTACTTCTGAAGATAAGATATAGTTTTCTTTATAACTAAATTTAGAAAATCCATCTTCAATTGAATCAAGATGTAAACCAATCTTTTTAGTGACTAATTCCACTACTTTTTTATTTTTCTTCATAAAAGATCCTTTATTTAATATAGCATCTATATTATTTATTTCTTAAAGATAAAGATTCGATCTTTTGGACCACGCTCTAAACGAGCAAATTCATCTTCTTTAATTAATGTTAACCCTAAATCTTTAAACATATTAATCCAATATTCATTTTGTTTAAAATTAATACGATAAATACCATTACTACTATATTGTCCATCCCCTAATGGAACTAATTTATTAGCTTTTGCTGCTTCTTCATTTAAGAAAAAATTAACTTTAAGGATTAAAGTTCCATCTTTTGCTAAGACACGAACTAATTCGTTCGCAGTTATTTTAGCTTCTGTTGGTTCGATGCAATCAAGATTATTTGCATTAATAATTAAACCAAAATAGTTATCTTCAATTTTTTCTAATTCGTTAAGCTCACCAACTTTAAAATGAACATTATCTAATTTAGATTTACGAGCAGTATCTTCTAAAAAAGTAATCGCATTTTTTGAAGGATCAATTCCTAAAAGTAACTCTAAATCCTTATTTAAATAATGACATAAATAAATGTTATAGGTAATTCCACAACCATAATCTAAAACTCTTTTTGCATCTTTTACATAAGTTTCCATGTATCCTTCGTAATTATTTTCAACTTTAAATTCTTCTTCACGAAGTTCTAATGGATCGTTAAATCCATATAACTTATTATAAAATTCTTTAATTTGTGTTTTTGTATCCATATTTCTTCCTCCATCAAAATACTATTTACCATTATAAACCATTAAGATTGAACCAAAAGAACATTTTTTAACAGGAGTAAAACCATACTTTTTATAAAAGCCATATCCTCGAGTATTTTTGTTTTTTGTTACTAAATGTAGACGTGAATATCCTAAAGAAACAATATTTTGATACATCTTATCAATCAAGAGTACCCCATATCGTTTTCCTTGATAATCTTTTGTAATATTCATATGCATTCCACAATTATATTTAGCGTTAAGTTTAAAAGCAGTTTTATTTTGAAAGTAAGCAAATAACCCTAAAAAGAACGATCTTTTCATTATTCTTTTTGCATATTTCTTATTTTCTACTTTGAATAAGTCTGGATTAACCGAACAAACTATATATCCACAAGCTTCATCTTTTTCATTAGCAAGTACTAAAACATTTTCACTTTCATTGAGTAAATAATAATCTAAAAACAATAAACAGATTGCTTCTTGTTGTTTATCAGTTTTAACAAATCTTTGATCCGCCGTTTCAATGCAGATTTTATGTAAAGCTTCACTATCTTTCTTCTGATACTTTCTAATTTCCATGCTCAGTCATTCTCATTTCTTTTGTTTCTATCTACTATTTTACCACTTAATCAATAGAGCCTAAATACAAAAAATACTTATAACGACTAATGCATAAAAACAATTATTGATATTCTACAGCGTAAATAATAAGATTTAAACATACGAAGTTTTTTCAATGTAGGGGAATCATAGGGGAATGAGAGAACATATTACAAAAAAATATATTCGTGAAGCACTTATTTTGTTAATGCTTCAGAAGAATTTTAAGGACATTAATGTCCAAGAATTAGTTGAGAAGGCTGGAGTTTCAAGAGCAACATTTTATCGTAATTTTGTTAGCATTGATGAGGTTTTAGATAGTTATTTTAAAGTGTATTTTGAAGAACTTGATAAAGTTGTTCAAGCCCGAACTAGCGATAAAGATAAAGCAATCTTTATTATTTTAGATTTGATTAAATACGAAAACGTTGCTTTTAAAGTCACTTTTGATCAAGGTGAAGTTGGGGTACTATTGAAATATTTATTTCCATTACTAGAAAGTATTATTCATACTAATCACGAAGTTGATCTAAACTCTTCATTTGAAGCTGGCACTCTTTGTGGCTTAATTGTTAACTGGTGTCAAAAAGATTTTAAATCCGGTACTCAAGAAATTTTTAATCATTATTTATCGTTTTTTGGTAAAAAATAATCTTTAAGATCTTCATTCATGATCCAATTACCATCCTTATCTTTAAGGTATGGTAATGTTTTAATGATGGCAGATTTAGGAATGGGTCCATAAATATGTGGATAATATCTTTTAGTATCTTTATATTCTTCATATTTGACTATATCTTTAACTTTTTCATAATCAATTAAAAGAAGAATCATCTCTTCATCAACATCTTTAAAACGCGGAGCAACATACTTAAATAATTCAATTGTTGAACAATGAATAAAAGGATGTTCTTTTAAAGTTTCTTCTCCTAAATAAAGATTATCTTTTAATTTTTGATAATCTTTTAAAAACATATCATAAAGGATTACTTGCATATTTTCTCCTATTGAGGGATGTATGGAGTTGGAACACCATTAACATAATGCCAGAAATGTGCATCGGTAATAAATCCAGTTGAAGGAATATCGTTAATACTATCGGCATAGAAATAATAAGGAATAATACTTGCACCAGTAGATGCACTATAAGATGAATAATTCCAACCCATTGGGTAATTAGCAGCATTAGCTCCTAAGTATTCGATTTCAGTATCGGCTAAGAAGATACCAGTATTACTGTCATAACTTGCACTTGTAAAAGAATTGTAGAGTGGAAGTTGATCATTATTAGTATTATTAAATCCTCCATCAAATCTAACACCTTTAGGGAAAACAACTGAACTGGTGTTATAGAAACCTCTTAAAGCATTGTTTTTTATTGAAATATTTTGTGTACTATTTGCAGTTGTACAACTTGTTAAACCATTAAGTTTATCAAAATTTAAAGAAATAACGGCGTTACATCCTCTAAAAGCATTAACACCTAATGTTGTAACTGAAGCAGGAAGATTTAAAGTTTTTAAAGTTGTACATTCTTGGAAGGCACTTTCTTCAATTGTAGCAACATTTGCTAAATCAAGTTCTAATGTACCTGCATTTTTACCAGCTTGATAAAAACACTTATTAGGGATTGTATTAATTGTATATGGAAGATAAATCGTCGATAAAGCACTACATGCTTGATAGGCGCTCGCTCCAATAGAAGTTAAAGGATATTGGCTTAAATCTCCACCAGTCAATTTAGTACAATTCTGGAAGGCAAAAGAATCAATTGTAGTTAAGTTTGGTGAATATTCAAATGTCACTAAATTATTACATCCATAGAACGAAGAGTATCCAATTGATGTATTTAAGTTTGTTGCTGCATCGTTTGTAAAACTAACACTAGTAATTCCAGTACAACTAGCAAAAGCATAATTTGAAATAGCACCAATATTCTTAGATAAAGTAAGTGAAGTTAATCTGGTATTTTTTGCACCAACATTATCAACCATACTGGTACAGTTTGGATTTACTATAACTGCACCACTCATACCACCAGGAATATAGATTAATTGATCAAAAACATTGGTGTTTTTCTTCATATAAATAACATTATCTATCGCACTATAATCCGTTTGAGTTGAACTGATCACAATAATTTTCAAACTACTATTGCTTCCAAATGGAATTAATCCATCGCTTCCAAAACTTATAAGAGATTCAGGGAGCGTACATGCTTTTATTGCAGTCCAACTGAGTGCATACTTGCCTATACGCTCTAAAGAGGTAGGTAATGCACCATTTGCTGAAGTTGAAAGATATCTGACTAAATTTAAAATTTCACAAGCAGCGAATCCAAAATCTCCAATATCTGTTATCGTATTTGGTAATTGGACTGTTTTAAGTGAATAAGTAGCACTAGGCCAAGGGTTAGGTGTGTTTTTAGAATAGTAAAAAGCATTAATTCCAATCTTTCTAACAGTATAAACTGTACCATTAATAGTAACGGTTTCTGGAACAACTGGATTAGTATCTTTAGTCGAAGTGGTTGCTCTAAAGACAAATCTCGTCAGAGTTAAATCAAGCGATCCAGGAGTAGTTAAGAAATCAAAATCGCCAGTATCACTCGTGTAATGAACCAAAGTTCTTTGCGTTAAAGAAGGAGTCGATGTAGTAATATTTGTGCTATCAATAATATCTTTACTAACATTCCAATATTGAGGAACACTAGGAGCACTATTTGTAAAAGTTGTATCAGGTGATGCTAAAGGCGAAATGGTAGTTACTTCACTTGCATTATTTTCTTCACGATACACGATTAATCGAGTATCAGCTGTAAAAGCTTCACTTGTTGTAAAAGTAACGTTATTAGGAACAAATATTGAAGTCAATGTTTCGTGATTAGAATAATTATTATTTGAATACAAATCACCACCAAAATACTCAAAAACCTTAGAACCAACTGAAGTTTTGGAGTTTGGAACAGTTGAAAAATTAACTTTAATACATCTAAAGCAACGGGAGAAAGCAAAAGTATCTAAACTAAGGGTATCGTTATTAACTCCATCATCACTATAATCATTGGTAAAAGTAATTGATCTTAAATTAAAACACCAAGCAAAAGCACTATTACCAATTAATCGTAATTTGCTAGGTAAAACAAGATCAAATTCTCTTCCAGTATAATTATTAAAAGTTTCTTGATTTGCACCTTTAAAAGCACTTGCGTTAATAGCTGTTAATTGACTTGGATTTAAAACAGTATCTTCAAAAACAATACTGGTATAGCCATAAATGCCATTAAAAGCATCATTTTCAATTTTTATAACACTAGCTGGAATAAATAAATCTCCAGTAGTTTCATCTAATAAACTATTAAATCTAAAAGCACTATTATTAATATATTTTAAACTTGAGGCATTCTCTAAACTAATTTTTTTAATTCCTGTACAACCTTTAAACGCACTTTGACCAATAGTATGAAGGTAAGATTTAGGATTATTTATACTTTCACCAATCGTAACACTTGTTAATCGGGTCATGTTTTCAAAAGCGTTGTTTGCGATTGCAACAACTTTTCGAGATCCTAAATAAGTAGGAACAACAACATCATTACTTTCACCATCATATTTATAAATAGTACATTCTCCAAGAGCATCATCATATGTAAAATAGAATCCATTCATGTAGTCCATAACACCAATATTAGTTACTAGACTAATATAGTTCCCATTATATCGATAGTTATGCGTTGCATTACCAATATAACCATTATTAGTGTTTAGTAATGAAGCAGGATATCCAACTGATAAGAAGATCTTATCTGCACTCGTACATCCTTTAAATGCATACTCGCCCCAGGTCACAATTCCTGAAGGAACATAAATGACTTTTGCTGCAGAACAATACTCAAAGGCAAATGCACCAATGCTACTAATGTTATTTGGAATAATAATTTGAGGTAATCCTCGACAAGATCTAAAACTTGCTTCACCAATACTTGTAATACTATTTGGTAAAGAAATAATTTTAAGAGAATAATCTCCTTCAAAAGCGTGATCACCAATCGATAAAACATTATAGGTTCTAACCCCATTAAGTTCATCATAACCAAAATCAAAACTAGCTAATAATTTACAATTTAAGAAAGTGCTTGGATTAATAGTTGTAACGCCTTTTGGCAGAGAAAAACTTGTAATATTTGTATCTTTAAAAGCTTGAGAACCAATTGTTAAAATTGTGCTTGGAAGATTAATGGTTGAAATATCAGGAAGATAATACTTTCCATAAGTTCCAGTATTTGCAAGATCGCTATAACTAAATCCACTTGGAGCAACCCCTGTAACTGTATAGGTTGTTGTTCCATCATTATAAGTACTTGGCACATTAATAACGTTATCAGTGCAAGTTCCTAATCGAACAGTTGCCTCAGTTCCATTAATAGCATAAACAAGGCCACTACTAGCCACTTCATTTGCTTGAATATTTTCTTTTTTAGTCTCAACAAAGGTCGATAGTTGTTTATCATCTTCACATAAAATTTCATTATTTGAATTGTTATTTAAGTTATTGCAGCTAGTTAAAATAAGTCCACAAGAACTCAATAATAACGAAACCATTCTGATTAATCTAAATTTTTCCATAATGCACCTACCTCACGTACCCATAGTACGTATCATTAAAAGTCAAACCATTGAAGGTAATTGAATAACCTTTGTTATTCCAAATATATAGTGAACTTAAGTTATTTGGATTAGTGATACTGATTGGATTATCAATAACTAAATCTCCTGAAGTTACTTGTCCAATTGAAGTGACTACAAAATCACCACTTAAAGTTGAAAAATTACCTTTAAGGCCCATTTGACAACGATCAGTTTCTTTATAAACATATCCAATTCCAGTTGGATCTCTTCCAACAAAATCAATATTTTTAAGCACGTTAGCATTAGAGTAAAGATTACTAACATTACCAAAGTTACCTTTATTATTTTGTCCTTGAGCACAAACATAATAAATATCGGCATTGCCACTTGGTGAAGAAATAAAATACTTTCCTTTTGGTAAAGTAAAAGTATGACAAAATAATTTGTCGCTATTTTGATTTGAAAAGTGTTCAGCTTTATCACTAGTAAGATTACGATTAATGTTATCGTATTCAAAATAATCTAAATTATCATTTCCACTAATTATTGGACAATACATCGTATAAGCTGGATGGAGATTAGGTCGACTACCACCAACATTATAGGTATTGTTTAAAGTAATGCTCTTATCATAAATTGATACATACGCTCCAGTATCTGAGTTACTACTAGCCATAACTGTAACGTTCGCACCACCTTCATTTTCAATTGAAAAGTTAATCGTACTAGCTGGAGTATTACTTAAAGCATCAAGAATTTCATACTTGGTACCAGTCGCAATTTGTGATAAAGATAAGTAGGAATCAAAGTTAGTAATGTTAGAAGTAATCTTTGTCGTTTTATCTACGTCTTTAACAAATACGCCATAATCTTTACTAGTATATGGGATTGGTGAACCAGTTTTATCAATAATCTTATAATCAAAATACGCTCTTAAAAAAGCGTTATTGGTATTACTAAAATAGTTAGGATAATCTGGATCATTTTCACCAAAGGAATAACTTGATTCAAGCGGAACTTTAAAGATATAGTTAAATCTTTTTTCAAATTCTGGATTAATGGTATATTCATCAACATAAGAAGGAATAACTCTTCCATTAATTAATTCGTTACTACCACTACCATTAATTCCCCAATCGGTAATTGACCAATTAGTTTTAGTTGAATCTCCAGCATATTCTGCGGTGGTATAATAAAAATCAGTATAATCATAAACGCCATTAACGTTATATCCTTTGGAGTCTTTATTAACTGCAAACTTTCCAATACCTTGTAAACGAGTATCGTAACTACTCGAAGAAATACTACTACTAGCTAAACTAAAAACCCCTAATCCACGATCTGCATCTAACTCATCTTTAATAATTTGCTGACCTAAAAAGTCAAAAGAATCAGCAGTATTTGTTAAGTAAGAGACTGGGCTTAGATAGTTGTTACGTAAATAATTTAAAAATAAGTTTCCTTCAACCGGAGTATAGGTATAAACCGTATCAAAACTACTAAAAGTACTACTTCCAACAACGTCTTGATACATTTTTGTAAAGTTAATAACACCCGTATCACCTTGTTGAGCAGTTTCGATCTTTTCACCATATTCATTTTTAATAGCAGGACCAATTTCACCAATCAATCCAGTTTCAGTTTCTTGATTCATTACTTGGTAATTGCTAATTGGATTGTTCATTGATAAAGTTCCTTGATAAACAAAACAATTTTCACAACTTCCATCACAATGACCAATCAAATAACCAATATTTGTCCCATGAGAGTATTGCGTATAACTTTCACTTGTATTATCCACGTAATCAATGGTGGCTTTAAAAGAAATAACGGAGTTTCCTGCCACGATTGAGTTTTCAAAAGTAACTAAATAGGTTGAAAAAACTTTTGAATAAGAAATGGTATTGTTAGCATCATAAAGTGTTCCAACAATTGATAAACGTACGGATAAACGGGTAGCATTATTACTTGTAAAAGCTAAATTATCATAAATACTACTATTAACTCCCGTTTGATTAATGGTGGCCTCATTAGTTTTTTTGTTAGTTGTAATATATTCACTACTACTACGCATTTCAAACTTAATACCACTTAAAGAGGTTGGCATAGTAGGTACAAAACTACTAGTAGTATCGCTAAAAGTAATTTGATTATTAGTTAACTTTGTTCCACCATAACTTAACGTTCCATAATCACTTGAGGTATATAAATTATTTAATCCATTAATACTTTTATCATATCCATTATTAGTAATTGTTAAGTTTTTAAAGAAAACATCATGAACTTTACTACCAGTATAGGTATAACCAAAGACTCCAACGTCTTCTGGAGAACTTAATACTTTTAAGTTATTAACAACTAAACCATTTCCATTAAAATCTCCATAGAAAGGAGTACTTTCATTACCAATTGCAAGTAAAGGATTATTGGTATATTCGCTCATATCTAAGTAACTTTGTTGTTCAAGCGAAGAATTAGTCTTATAAAACTTAAGTGAAGAATCAGCATCGGTTTTATCTGCATCATAACCTAATGAAAAATAGGTTTTATTTGTAAAAACTCCTAAGTTTTGTAAACGAGTTAAGTTATAAAAGTGAATTGGTCGAGAAATAACGTAAGGATACGCTTCCGTTCCAGAACCTTCTTGAAAATAAGAACGTAACCCTACCGATCCAGGATAATTACCTTGATCTGGATATTTGTTGTCACTTGAAAAAAGGGCAATGGAAGCATAAATTCCTAAAGCAATTGAACAAGCAATTGTTTGAGCAATAACTAAAATAGATAAATTTCTTTTAAAATTCTTCATCATATCTATACCTGCTCTAAATGGAAAACAAAGGAGTAATCCATCTCCATTAGAAAACTATAACCAATCTTGCTATCACTATATAAATTGTAATCATTATTAACAACATCACTACTACTATGTTTTCCATTAGTTAAGTTATCATCGTAATCAATATTAAGATAAATCTTATAATTACTTGTCGTTGTTGCGTTAGGTTTAGTACCAACTAAAATGTTGTTACTTAAGATGGTTGTATAATTATCTCCAATAGCTTCTTGAGCACATGGAAAAATATGATAAGGATGAGTTGAAAGTTCACTATACTTCTTAACGTTATCAAAAACTTTTGTTTCGTTAATAGAAGTTATGCCACTAACTAAACTATAAGCTTCATATTCTTCACTTGTTAAAGCAGTAAAATGAATATAGTCACTAGTTAATAAGTTAGTTGTAGTTAAAATATTTTTAAGGGCAACCATTGAAAACTTAAAAGCTGTTGAATAAGTAACACTAAAATCAATTTCTAAAACTAAATTAGTATTAAGTGAACTGATAGTAACATCAGGAATAATCTTAATTGAAGTTGGATCAAAAATATTCATGACTAATTCATTAGCATTATTAGTAATAGTTGTTTTATTAACGGTTCCAGGAGAAACATAATCCACTAATTCAGTTCCAGGAATCTTACTATAAACATATTTATAAACATTAGTTGAAGTAACGTTCATCTCAAGAGTTCCACTATTAGAACTAAATAATGGAGTCTGTTGATTGCTTTGAAACCAGGCAAAAGTAAAACATGAAAAAACAAGGACTATTGTCATTAAACTTTCTCCAATAATGATTAATGTTTTTCTTTTATTTACCATGGTGCCTCATTACAAAAATTCAATTTTCATTGATTTATGGCAACTGGCAATCCATTTAGGACCCTATAGCTTTGCGTCGTTAGATTACTCTAATTTTGCTTTTCATAATATTTTAAACAAAATATTAGATTTTATCAACACACTATAAGTGTGTTATAGAAAAAAACCATTAAAATTTAGTTATTTATTAAGATAGAAACTCTTCTTTAAAAGAATCGATTGGAATGTGTTGTTGCATTTTAGATTTAAATGGGGGTACCAAAAATACACATAAGAAGAGTTTCTATTTAGCTTCTAAATAATATTTTAATATTGAAAAACACTGAATAAAACTCGTTTATTATAAGTTATAAACATGAATTACGCTTCATCTCTTAATTTAGATAGTTCTTTTTGAATCTTCTTGAAATCATCACTGTCGAAATCTTTTATTTCTTCATATTCCTTTTTAAGTCTATCCATATTCATACTCGAATAATCTATTTTATTAAATCGTTGTGTTTATATTGTCATTTAACATCATTAATAATTTAAGAATAAGGGCCTATAAATCAAATATATCTTACTTCGCCCTTAATAAATCATACATTTCTTTATCTTCTTTTAAAGGAACGCCGTTTTCGTCTTTCCAATATTCCCAACCATTTCGACTTCCACCAAGAATAAATCCAGCCGAAGAAGATAAACCAGTAGAGTTCTTTTTATTTGCACCGAAAATATATGGTTTTATGAATACTCCTCCAATGTTTTCATCACCTAATACCTCTTTAATGATTTCATTATCTAACAAATCTCCAAATAATGAACGCAAATTATCTAAAGTTTCTTCGCTAAATTTTGCAATTTGCGATCCTTCTTGAACTTCAACAGTACTATTTTCTTCATATAAAATTGCTGTGGCGCTAATTGAATTTGAATTTAAATAAATATTCTTTTTAGAAATAAATGAATCAGCTGCTGAATAATATGGATACGAACTAATAAACTTTTCTATTAAGATGTCGGTTCTCTTATCAATTTCCTCTAATGTCCAAGATTCTTTATCGAAAACATCTTGATTTAACACAATATGATTAGTCCCTTTTAAAACATCTTTTTTATAGTCAAAAATATTGTTTCGCATTTTACTATTATCATTCTTACTTGCCAAAGTTAAATTACCAATCTTATTAAGGTATGAATCATAAGTATCTTTATCAGTATTTAATGCTTTATACCATTCTTCAGTTGGAGTTTGTGGCATTAAGTGCTCAATACTAAGTTTCGATAAGTCAACCGGAGCGGTATTATTCAGTGTTTCTAAATGATCAAAAATCACTTTCAAAGTAACTCTATTATTATAAACGTTTGCGGTTTTAAGATAATTACGAACTTGTTCGTCGGTAGGCATTGCTGCAGACTTTCCACGATTCTTATTTATTAAATTTTTCTTCAATATCTCTATCAAATTTTTATAGTCGCCAGAACAATCATCCAAAATATCTTTTAATAACGTTGGGAACAATCTTGTGATATCGCTTGTATCAATAGCACAAATCGATCTTCTTACTATGTATGCATTAATAATTGTAACTACTTCACTATACTGTTCCTTACTAATTAATGGGTGTCCATTTTCATCATTAGATAAATGAATTTTATATAGTTCCATCAGCAGAGGTGCAGGCATTATTGTAAGATTCTTTCTAAACTCTATTAATGAACTTTGAATTTCTTTTTCAATTTGTGATGGAGGAGCAATATAGATAAGATTATAGATTTTAGCGTATTCCAAAATTTCATTTAGTATCCCTTCAACGCTGCATTTAGATAAAGTATCATTGAACCAATCTTTAAAAACTTCATAAATACTATTTATACTTACAAGATAGAGTTCTTTACAAGCAAGGAAAATTCTAAAAAAACCTTCTAATTTCTTTGGGTCACTTGAAACTTTTTCTTCAATCTTTTTCCAATATATATCATATAGTTTTTCTTGTAATGAATTCTCTACATCCATTAAAATATAGTTTCTAATGAGATCAGAAGCCATTAGTTTGGCACCAGTTGAGTTGATACTTTCAAAAATTCTTTGAGGTCCATCTTCTGATGTGACTGGAATACAAACAATATATAATTCTTCAATGGCTAACAAAATATCATTGAAACTAAAAGTTGAAAGCAATTTATTGAGCCAGCTATATATGTAAACATAATTCTTATATACATTAGAATTTTTATTACTGATTTTATCCTCTTCACCATTGACGATTTGAACAAAAACATCATCATCCGATACTAAAGGTTTTAACTTAAACTTATGTCCTTCATCGGCGTATTGATTAATTAAATATTGATTTTCTAATGCTTGAGCACTAACATTGTCGCCTTTTTCTAGCATCAATCTTTTGATTGCATACAAAATTAAAAAGGTTGTCGTTAACCTTTGTTGGCCATCAATAATTGAAAACTCGTTAGTCGAGAAGTTTATCCTTGTATCTAAATAAATGATAATGCCAAAGAAATGGCTTTTATATTTTTTATTTAGGATATCTTCAAGATCATTCAAATATTGTTTAACTTCTTTAAAAGCGGTCCAAATATAATTTCGTTGATATACCGGTATTACAAATTGACCTCCTGATGTCTTTTTTAATAATTCTAGTAAACCAGTTTTGACTGGAGTTTGTTGTTGTTGCATTTTTATTTTATTCCTTTTATTTACTATCTTTAATTTATTTAAAATCTTCTAGAACTCCATTTTCTAAATCATTAATACTATAAATGGTATCAAGAATATCAAATGTTTCCTTTAAATTGTTTTTAGCAGTTTTCCAACCATTACCATCAGTAAACCAAACAAATTTAAATCCTTTAATATCTTTGGATTCTGTAGCTAAAGTTTTATAACTTCTGGCTGTTTCGTTTAATTTTGATCCACCAGATTGATAAAAATTACATTCACAAGCATAAACACATTGATTTGTAATTAAAACATAATCAAATCTTTTTTTAGAAGTGCCATTATTGGATAGCGAAGAAAGATTAAGCCCAGTTAATTTCTCTAAATCAGAAAGATACATTTCTTTAAAGAAGGTTTCATTCTTTTTGAATCCAGCTTTAATAATATAAGATTCGACTAAATCTTCCATTAAATGTCCACCACGATTCTTTCGCCCGTTAGAGTTAAGTCCAACCTCTACTCCAAGAGCATAATCAACTAAATTATTAACAATATGATTTGATAATAAGTCAAATAAACCCGTTTCTTTCATAAAATATTTATATTGATTAATACTATAATTCATTTTATTAAAGTTGTAGTTAAATCCGCCATTCTTATCCATACAGAAAATTTCATGTTCTCTTTTTGCTAAAAGAATTGGTAAAGCTTTGATAACTTCAGGATATTTTTGAAGAATAATTTCAAAATCATTTTCAATATCGTTACTTCCGATAAGTGAATTTAAAATATTTAGTTCTATTTTATAATTATCTAAATTTTTATAAGCTACCTCATAATCAATATAATACTTGTAATCTGCGATAGTTTCTCTAAAAAAGCTAATCCACTTATTAAAATCTCTTTTTTCTGAATTCATTATTCCCCCTCCAATTCAAAACTAGTAAATCTTTTAATTGAAATATCAAGATACTCAATTTCTCTTTCAATTCCAATATATTTTCTATTGTTCATTATAGCAGCAATTCCGGTTGTCCCACTACCACTAAATGGGTCTAAAACAACATCTCCTTCATTAGTTGAAGCTAAAATAATTCGTTCTAAAACTGTAATAGGTTTTTGGGTTGGATGTTTACCAAATTCCTTCTCTTTTTTATTAGGGAGATTCATCAACCAAACATCTTTCATTTGTTTACCATTATTAATCTCTTTCATTAAAGAATAATTAAATGTATGTTTCCCTTTTTCATTCTTTGAAAGAATCTTCCTTGCCCAGATAATTGTTTCAGTCGAGTGAGTAAAACATCTACAAGCTAAATTTGGTGCCGGATTTGGTTTTTGCCAAGTAATGTTGTTTATTATTGAAAAACCTTCCATTTCAAGGGCAACACCAATTGAATAAATATTATGGTAAGTACCGCTAATCCAAATGGTTCCATCGTCTTTTAAAACTTTTTTACAAAGTTTAATCCATTTTCGATT
>Ga0172378_10003754_pt1 | contig 14277 bp, 9 predicted proteins | sample GrowelOW332metaG_FD_119755 | JGI IMG/M metagenome (GOLD analysis project Ga0172378, IMG submission 119755) | Groundwater microbial communities from an aquifer near a municipal landfill in Southern Ontario, Canada - Pumphouse #3_1 metaG | ecosystem: Environmental > Aquatic > Deep subsurface >... | reverse complement strand
TTATCATTAGTTAAAAAAATGATAAGCATACCAAGCGTCTATTACCAAGAGAATGAGTTAGTCAATTTCTGTTCTTTGTGGTTGGATAATAATGATTTAGATCATAAAGTTATTGGTTATACTGAAAGTAATATTGTTGGCTATAGTGGCAAAAATATTGTTTGTACAGTCGATAGCGGAAAACCTGGTCCAACTATTTTATTAAATGGCCATTTAGATACCGTTCCTGTTTGTACAGGATGGGAAACTGAACCATTTATTCCAACTGAAGTCGATGGAAAGCTCTATGGTTTAGGTGCAATTGATATGAAAAGTGGTAGTGCAGTTTTAATGGTTGTAACGAAGTATCTTAATGAACACAAAGATTTGTGGGATGGAAAGATTATTCTTACACTTGTTACAGATGAAGAAGGTCCTTATGGACTAGGCGCAGATGCACTCATTAATAATCATGTTTTACCACCAGTTGATTGTGTTGTTTCTTGCGAACCTTCGGCAGGTTTTAGTAAAAAAGAATTTCCTGTCTTATGTTTAGGTGCAAGAGGTTGTTTTGTTTACAATATTGATTTTCATGGCAAGTCCACACATGCTTCAACTCCTGAAAAGGGCATTAATGCAATGATTGAAGCATCAAAGTTTATTGTTGAAACAGAAAAAGTTGATTTAAAAGTTGATCCAATTCTTGGAAAAGGATCTTTTTGTATTTTAAGTGCTGGCGCAGATGGAGGAGCATGTAGTGTTCCTGATGAAGCAAGAGTTACTGTTCATCGACACATTGTTTCGTTTGAAGATGAGAAATATGTTTTAGATGAAGCTCGTGAATTAATTAAAAATGCCGGAGTTAGAATTCCATATGATATTGCAGTTCGACCTCAACCATCTCGAGGAAGTCGATACTACAAACCATATTTTGTTGAAAAAGGTAATAAATTTATTAAACCATTTGAAGAAGCAGTTAAAAAAGCGAATAATGGTAAATTAAATATAGATTACCTAAGTAGTATTGGTGATTTTAATTATTTCGGAACGAGATTATTTGATGAATTTGGGAAGAATCCAGCAACCTTTATTCTTGGACCTGCTGGTGGAAATATTCATGCCGCAAATGAATATGTAATTATTGATACAGTTTTAAAAACTCGTGATTCAATCATTGAATTTTTAAAAAGTGTTATGAAAGGAAATAAGAAAATGAATGCTTGGAAGGATATAAATCCAGAACGAATTAAGCCTAAAAAGTTTTTAGCATGTGTTGAGATTTCAAAAGGTAGTAAGATGAAATATGAATTAGATAAAGAATCAGGAATGTTAATTCTTGATCGTGTTTTATATACTTCAACTCACTATCCACACAATTATGGATTTATTCCTCGCACTTATGCTGGAGATAACGATCCATTAGATGTTTTAGTTATGTGCCAAGAGGGTATTGTTCCACTTACTCTTGTTAGATGTTTTCCAATTGGAGTAGTTGAAATGGTTGACCAAGGTTTACCAGATGAAAAAATTATATCAGTTTGTTATGATGATCCAGATTTAAACTGCTATACCGATATTAGTGATTTACCAGTTCATTATCTTAATGAAATTTGTCACTTCTTTAGAGTCTATAAACAACTTGAAGGCAAAACTACCTCGATTACTAATATTTTAGGTCGAAAAGATGCTGAAAGAATTATTCAAGAATCAATTGATCGATATAAAGAAAAATTTGAAAACGAAAGCGAATAACTTTTAGAGCAATAAAAAGAATGGGTGCACTGTTAAATTTTGGGACGATAATCGTTGGTGGTCTTTTAGGTGTTTTACTAAAAAATAAAGTTCATAAGGATTTGACTGATTTTTTAATTACCGTAATGGGAATTTGTTTGATATTCATATCAATAATCGGAATTATCCCTAAAATGATAACAATTGAAGATGGTGTTTTAAAAACTGCTGGAACCCTTTGTTTGATTGTGTCGATGTTTTTAGGATCTATTATCGGATATTTTTGTAAATTAAATGATAACTTAGATAAATTTGGAAATTGGTTTGAACGCAAGTTTAAATTATCAAATTTCTCAGCTGGTTTTATTCCAGCTTCACTCTTCTTCTGTATAGGAGCTATGGCGATTGTCGGTTCGATTCAAGAAGGCGTTTATCATAAATACGACATCTTAATTTGTAAATCGATAATTGATTTTGTTACCGCTTTAGCTTTAAGTGCAGCGTTAGGATATGGCGTTATTTTTTCAGCCATTCCTATTCTACTTTATGAAGGTGGACTTACTTTGGGCGCACATGCACTCGAAGGTTGGTTGAGTAATCCATTAGGTGCACAGATGCTCAATGGTGTGTGCATGGTTGGTTACGCGATTATATTGGCTATTGCACTTAATATGATGGGTATTAAAAAGATTAAAAGTGGTGATTTAGTCCCTGCTATGTTGATTCCTATTCTCTATTATTTAGTTCTTAACTTACTTAATGTAGCCGATATATAAATTTGACTTCATCTTTACCCAACGGTGAAGTGTTAGACATATAAGAAAAGCAGATGGTCCCTTGCCATCTGCTTTTCTTTTTATTTGATTGAATTTTCAACTAATTCTTTGATCGACGCATCCATGCACTCGAAGGTTTTTCCACCTCCTTGAGCAATAAAATCATTTCCGCCACCTCGATAACCATATTTAGTTGTGAGAACTTTAAATACTTCTTTGGCGCTAAAAACTTTAAGATTTTTATTTTTAGCAATCATAACATTTGAAGTTCCGTCATTCTTTTTAAGGATTCCAACTATAATTACATTTTCAATTGAGGAAAATTTACTTACAAGGAATTGCATATCTTTCATTTCTAAATCATCATGAGATTCAAGAACAATATTGATTTTACTTAGATCCAATCCTGCAATTATTTGACTTGAATATAATTCAAGATATTTAGTTTTATAGTTGTATAGACGATTATTTATTTCTTTATAGTTGTTACTTAAATTTTTCACGCTTTCAGGAACATTATCAATTTTTGAAGCGAGCAAATTTGAAACTGATAATAAATCATTATAGTAACGATGAGCATTTTCAATTAATGTATTGCCACTAGTGATAGTAATTTTGTAAAAATCTTTAATTTTGTGGAATCCAGTAATGATTACACCTTTAAGATATTTTAAACTTGGAACATGAGGACAACCACATAAGTTATAGTCAAGTTTATCGATAACGACTAAACGAAAGTGATCTACACCTGCATATTCTTCAATATCAGGAGTATATTTTTTAGCTTCTTCAGCCGATAAATATGAAATTGTTACAGGAATATCTTCAGTAATAGCTTCGTTGGCAAGTTTTTCAACATGATTAACTTGTTCAAGGGTTAATTCAGCTGTTTTGATATCGATATCAGTGGTGCCATCTTGGTAATAATGGGCACTAATTGTATCTATTTGAAATTCTTTAATGAATAACGCAGAAACAAGGTGTTGAGAACTATGACATTGAATCCTTCTTAAACGATAATCTTTATCTAATTTTAAATGAACTTTACCAATAAAGTTTGTATTAACTAAGTGCAAAATTGTGCCATTTTCATTTTTGAGATCAAGAACTTCCTCATCGTTGATAGTTCCAGTATCTCGAAGCATTCCGCCTCCTTCTGGATAAAAAATAGTTTTGTCTAATTCAATCCAAAATTTACCATTTTCTTCAATAGAATTTACTACATTAGCATCTGCTTCAAATAACAAAGAATTGTCATAAAGAGTAATTGTTTTCATAATAACCTCACACTTATTTTATTATATTAGAAATCTCAAACTATGCAAAGTAAACCAAAATAAATACGAATATTTACTCTTTATTTTTAAAATAATCATTAACTTTAAAGATTATTTGTTTTTTGATATAAAAAAGTGGAGAAAGTTCTAATTTTATTGTAAAATCTAGTCAATACAAATAAAGCGTGGAGGATTATTATGAACGACATTCAAGAAAACTTACGAAAGTACATTAAAGATGCTACTTTAAGAGTCTATGGAAACGAAGATTATGTTAAGGATATTTTAGTTGAAATTCCTCGTGATACTAAAATTGCAGATTACTCAACTAATATTGCAATGAAGTTAGCGAAAGAATTAAAACAAAATCCATTTGATATCGCTACAAAGATTGTTGAAGAACTTAAAAAAGAAGATTTTGGAGTTGAAAAAATCGAAATTGCAAGACCAGGATTTATCAATTTTACAATGCGAAAAGATACATTAGCAAATTGCATCAATTACATTGTTGATCACAAGGAAACTTATGGTCACAATAACATCGGTAATGGTCTTAGAATTTTAGTTGAATATGTTTCAGCAAATCCAACTGGTGACTTACACTTAGGCCATGCTCGTGGTGCTGCTTGGGGTGATGCAATCACTCGTTTACTTAATGTTTCAGGTTATGATTGCTTACGTGAATTCTACATTAATGATGCTGGTCACCAAATCGATATGTTAGGTGAATCATTACTTTCAAGATATTTTGACATTTTTGGTGAAAAATATCCTTTACCAGAAGAAGGCTACCATGCGCAAGATATTATCGATATTGCAAAAATTATTGCTAATAAAGATGGAAATAAATGGTTAAATGCAGATCCAAAAGAAAGATTAGAATATTTCAAAGATGAAGGTATTGAACTTGAACTTGCAAAGATTGAAAGAGATTTAAAATACTTTAGATGTGAATTTGATTCATGGGTTCATGAAAGATTCTTCTATTTAGATAATAATAAACGTATTGAAGAAGTTTTAGATAAGATGAAATCAATGAATCTTACCTATGAAAAAGATGGGGCTCTTTGGTTCAAAACAACCGATTATGGCGATGATAAAGATCGTGTTTTAAAGAAAAAAGATGGTTCTTTAACCTATATGACTCCTGATATTGCTAACCACGTCTATAAACTTGAAAGAGGATATACTAAACTTGTTGACCTTTGGGGTGCTGATCACCATGGTTATGTCGCAAGAATGTGTGCAGCTCTTGAAGCGTTAGGATATCCAAAAAAGACTCTTGAAGTTGACCTTGAACAAATGGTTCGTTTAGTTGAAGATGGCAAAGAAGTTAAGATGAGTAAACGTACTGGAAACGCAATTTCATTACGTGAACTTTGCGAAGACGTTGGAATTGATGCAGCTCGTTACATTTTCGTATCACATGAAGTTGGTGCTCACTTAGACTTTGACTTAGCTGTTGCTCGTAAAAAGAACGCTGACAATCCAGTATTTTACGCTCAATATGCTTTTGCAAGAATGAGTTCAATCTTACGAGACGCTCCAAAATTTGTTAAATCAGAAAAGTATGATTTATTAGTTAACCAAAGAGAAACTGATCTTTTAAAAACACTCAATGAATTCCCAAGTATTGTTGGAGATGCAGCAAAAACTAGAATGCCAAACAAGATTTGTAACTACATTCAAAAACTTGCTACATATTTCCACAGTTATTATGGAACTTGCAAGATTAATGATCTTGATAACAAAGAACTTACCAATGAACGTGTTGGTTTAGTTACTGCAACTGCCATTACTCTTAAAAACGCTTTAGATTTAATTGGTGTTGAAGCACCAGAAAAGATGTAATTAACTTATTTAAGATTTATAAACCCATATCACAAAATATGGGTTTTTTGTTGCTTTTAAAGATATATCAGTATTTAGTAGTTTTCTAGTATCAATAAAAGTCAAGTTTACGAGATTTTACAACTTGAAAAGTCTTTTATTTCCATAAATGTCTTTTCGTTTACTCTATAATAAAGATGTTTTGAAAGCGCTTTCAGCGTGAAAAAAATTGATACTAGAATTTTCTAGTGTTACTCAACATTTTAAAAGGAGGAAATGAAATGAAGGGTATTTGTGTAAAAAGCGAAATAAAACCATTGAAAAAGGTTTTACTTCACAGACCAGGAAGGGAGTTATTAAATTTAACACCTGATACATTAGGTGATTTATTATTTGATGATATTCCATTCTTAAAAGTTGCTCAACAAGAGCACGACGCATTCGCAAAGATTTTAAGAGATAATGGTGTTGAAGTTGTTTATTTAGAAGATCTTATGAACGAAGTTTTAGAACTTCACCCAGAATTAGTCAAACCATTTATTTATCAATGGTTAGAAGAAGCTGGAATTCATACCACACATTGGCAAGAACGTCTTTATGATTACTTACTTAAGAATTATAAAGGTAAAGCCCTTGTCGAAAAAACTATGGAAGGTATCACCTTATTAGAAGTTGGTGGACCATTCAATGATTCATTAATTGACTTATGCAGTGAACCATCAAAATTAATTGTTGATCCAATGCCAAACTTATATTTCACCCGTGATCCATTCGCATCAATCGGTACTGGTGTAAGTTTAAACAGAATGAAGTTCCCAACTAGAAATAGAGAAACCATCTATGCTGACTATATCTTTAGATATCATCCAGATTTTGTTGGTTTAATCACTCGTTATAGCGATAGAACTGCTCCATTCCACATTGAAGGTGGCGATATTTGCAACTTAAGCGATACAGTCTTAGGTGTTGGTATTTCCCAAAGAACTTGCCCAGATGCAATCGAAGCTTTAGCTAAGAACATCTTCGCAGATCCAACCGCAACCATCGATACCGTTCTTGCTTTCTCAATCCCAGTCTCAAGAGCATTCATGCACCTTGATACCGTCTTTACCCAAATTGATACTAACAAATTCACTGTTCACCCAGGTATCCTTGGACCATTAAAGGTTTTCGAACTTACCAAAGGTGAAAAAGGCCAATTAAATATTAAGGAAATCCACTCATCACTTCAAAAAGTTCTTGAAGATTACTTACATTTAGATCACGTCGATTTACTCGAATGTGGTGCTGGCGATAGAATTGCTAGTGAACGTGAACAATGGAACGATGGCAGCAACACCTTATGTATTGCTCCAGGTACAATCGTTGTTTATGAACGTAACGATGTCACCAATGCTTACTTAAAAGAACAAGGCTTAAATCTTCTCCAAATGCCAAGTGCTGAATTATCACGTGGCCGTGGCGGACCAAGATGTATGTCCATGCCAATCATTCGTGAAGAATAGTTTTTAATTGAATCAATCATATAATTGAAAGGAAATTATTATGGGAGTTAATTTAAGAGGAAGAAGTTTCTTAACGTTGTTAGACTTTACACCAGCTGAAATTAGATATTTACTTGACCTTTCCGAAAATTTCAAAAAAATGAAACAAAACGGAATCGAACATAAATTCTTAGCTGGTAGAAATATTGTTTTACTTTTCGAAAAAACCTCAACTAGAACAAGATGTTCATTCGAAGTTGCTGGTCGTGATCTTGGAATGGGTGTTACTTACCTTGATCCAGGTTCATCACAAATGGGCAAAAAAGAATCACTCGAAGATACTGCTAAAGTATTAGGTAGAATGTTCGATGGTATCGAATATCGTGGTTTTGCTCAATCAACAGTTGAAGACCTCGCTAAATATAGCGGAGTCCCAGTTTGGAACGGATTAACCGACTTATACCATCCAACTCAAATGTTAGCTGACGTCATGACTATCGAAGAAAAATTAGGTCATATTAAAGATGTTAAATTAACCTTTATGGGTGATGCACGTAATAACGTCGCTAACAGCTTAATGATCGTTAGTGCCAAATTAGGTATGCATTTCACTAACTGCGCTCCAAAACATTTATGGCCAAGTGCTGAATTAATCGCTAAGTGCAAAGAAATTTGTAAAGAAACCGGTGGTTCAGTTTATTGCACCGAAGATGTTAAAGAAGGAACCAAAGATGCCGATGTTATCTACACCGATATCTGGGTTTCAATGGGTGAACCAGAGAGTGTTTGGGCTGAAAGAATTGCTCTTTTAAAACCATATCAAGTTAACAAAGCTGTTATGCAAAATGCAAAACCAACTTGTTTATTTGAACACTGCTTACCATCATTCCATGATCTCAATACCACCGTTGGTAAAGATATTTATGAGAAATATGGTCTTCCAGAGATGGAAGTCACTGATGAAGTTTTCTCTTCAAAACAATCAGTAGTCTTTGATGAAGCCGAAAACAGAATGCATACTATTAAAGCCGTCATGTATGCTACTTTAAAATAGTAATGCAATTTTGATAATGGGGGAGTAATCCCCTATTATCATGTTATTAAGGATTTAAAAATGAAAAAAAGATTAGTGATTGCTCTTGGTGGTAATGCTTTAGGCAAAACTCCAGAAGAACAACTTGAATTAGTTAAGGAAACCGCTAAAACTATTGTAGATTTAGCAGAATCCGGTTATGATATTATCGTCGGCCACGGTAATGGCCCACAAGTTGGAATGATTAACCTTGCAATGGACTTCTCTGCCAATAATGGTGGAAAAACTCCTGCAATGCCATTCCCAGAGTGTGGTGCTATGTCACAAGGCTATATAGGATATCATTTACAACAAGCCATTCAACGCGAATTACAACTTCGTGGAATTAAGAAAGAATGCGCAACTGTTGTAACTCAGGTCGTCGTAGATGAGAAAGATAGTGCTTTTCAAAAACCTACAAAACCTGTTGGTATGTTCTATAGTAAAGAAGAAGCTGATCGAATCGCAGCAGAAAAGGGCTACACATTCGTGGAAGATGCTGGACGTGGCTATCGTCGCGTCGTTCCATCACCAATTCCTTGCCGCATAGTTGAATTAAATGTTGTTGAACAATTAGTTCAAGCGGGCGACATCGTAATTACGGTTGGTGGTGGCGGTATTCCAGTTGTGGAGACTGCTGATGGTTTGAAGGGTGTTGCTTCTGTTATTGACAAGGACAGAAGTAGTGCCAAGCTTGCTTTAGACATCGGAGCAGATATGCTTGTTATTCTTACTGCAGTTGAACGAGTTTGTATCAACTACAATAAGCCAAATCAACAAAGCTTAGCTACTATGACCGTTGCTGAAGCAGAAAAATACAGCGGCGAAGGTCACTTCGCCCCAGGAAGTATGTTACCTAAAGTCCAATCATGTATTGAATTTGTTAAAACCAATACACATGGTGGAGTTGCTTTAATTACATCACTTCAAAAGGCTCGTGAAGCCCTTGATGGTAAAACTGGTACCATCATTACAAAATAATTGTTTTCTTTAAATAGGAGGAAAAACAAATGGAAAAAGTCGAAAATGCGACTCGAAATGAACAACCAAAGAAGAAAAGTAAGTTCAAACTAGATACTTTTATTATTCTTTTACTTGTTCTCGTTTTCGTCGCAATCTTAACATGGTGTTTTAACGGACAACCATATGACTACTTTGATGCTAAATTAGGTGAACAAGTCACTGGTTCAGTTAGTGGTGCAACACTTGATAAAATCTTCATGGCTCCAATTAATGGATTAGCCCATGGTCTTGATATTATCGGATTCGTCTTCGTTTTAGGTGCATTCTTAGCTTTAACAAACGCTACTGGTGCTCTCGAAACCGGAATTAGATCACTTGTCAGAAAATTACATGGTAAAGAATTAGTTTTAATTCCTGTACTTATGGCTATTTTCGCAATTTGCGGTTCTACATATGGTATGTGCGAAGAAACTGTTGGTTTCTATATTCTTCTTGCTTCAACTATGTTTGCAGCTGGTATGGACCCAATCGTTGGTGTCGCAACTGTTTTACTTGGTGCTGGTGTTGGTTGTTTAGGTTCAACTGTTAACCCATTCGCCGTTGGTGCAGCTGTTAGTGCTACCACAGGTGCTGGTGTTGAAGTTAGCCAAGCTCCAATCTTAATCGAAGGTTTAATTCTCTTAGTAGTTTCTTATGCTATCGCTACAACATTCGTTTGCATTTATGCAAAGAAAGTTCTTAACGATAAAGGTAAGAGTATTTTCAAAGGTGAAGAATTAGCTGCTTTCGGTGAATACTATAATTCATCTGAAATTGATGCTGGTAAGAAATTAACTGGCAAACAAATTGCTGTTTTAGTTCTCTTCGGTATTACTTTCTTAGTTATGATTCTCAGCTTCATCCCATGGCAAGATATTGCTTTTGGTGGTGATGAAGATGCTTTCTTAGCCGCTTTTGGTTGGTCACAATATTTAACTGGCTCTCCATTAGGCTGGTGGTATTTCAATGAATCAGCTATGTGGTTCATGTTAATGGGTGTTATTATCGGTATCGTCGGTATGGAAGATCACTCTCAATTTGCTAAAGTCGTCGTTAATGGCTTTGCTGATATGATCGGTGTCAACCTTGTTATCGCTTTATCACACGCAACTGCTTGGTTACTCGAACAAACCCACTTAGGTGGATATTTAGTCCAAGTCAGTGTTAATGGTCTTGCTGCTGCTGGAATGCCACAATGGTTATTTATCTTCTTAGATTACTTATTACACATTGGCTTATCATTCTTAGTACCATCATCATCAGGTCTTGCTGGTATTAGTGCCCCAATCGTTTCCCCAATCGTTAAAGGTATCAACGGTTCTGTCGAAACTTCAATTATGGCTTATGTCGCAGCTAGTGGTGTTGTCAACTTAATGACTCCAACTAATGGTGCCATTATGGGTGGTTTACAATTAGCTAAAGTTGAATACTCAACCTGGTTAAAATGGGCTTGGAGACCAATTGTCTGCATCGCTTTATCAAGTGCAGTCATCTTAGTCATCTGCTCATTCATTTTCTAATCAGATATTGAATCGTTCATAACAATTTTGACTATCCCTTTTAGTCTCGATTGATTCAAAAGCCAACCATGTTAAATGGTTGGTTTTTTGTTTGCTTATTATAGCGATAAAGTCTAAAATATAAAGATATATGGACAAACTTGCAATTTTACAAGATGGCTACGCTTCAGAAACAGATCGCACAAAGATTTGTTCCTTTGATAATGAAGTTATTGAAAGACGTACGAAGCCACTTATTCATCAAGCGGCACGTTTTTTATATTTTAAAAAAGGTTATGGGACGATTGTTATTGATGGTAAGAGTTATAAAATTATTCCAAATACTTTGATTGCGATTGTTCCTTGGGAAATATCAGATGTGGTTGAAGTTCAAGCCACCTTACAATTTACCAAAGTCGTTTATGATTATTCCTATATTAATAGTACTTTAAAATCAACCTATAATAACGAAAGTGAATTAGGTGAATTATTACAATTAATCGCTTCCCATCCAGCTTTATATTTAAATAATCGTCAAGCACAAAAAATTGATGAATTATTTGAAGATCTTAAAAATGAGCTTGGAATGGAATCAATTCTTGAAGAAGGTAAAGGTTTACCTTTATCTAATTTATATATCACTTGTAAAGTGATTGAAATCTTAACGATGTGTGAACGTTACTTTGCTCAAAATGAAAAGAACACGGATGAAGAAGATACTTTTAGTAATGCGCAAGGAAAATCAATTTTAACTTATATTTATTCACATTCAAGCGAAAGAATTTCTTTAGAAAAATTAAGTAAAGTTTTTTATATGTCGGAATCTTCCGTATCGAAACACATTATGGATTTAACTGGCGTTTCTTTTATGAACGTTTTAAACGATATCCGTATTGAAAAGGCGGTTGATTATTTAATTCATACAGATTTAAGTTTGAACGATATTGCTTCTTTATTAGGTTTCGTTGATGCTTCACATATTTCCAAGCATTTTCAATCAAATGTTGGGATTACACCGATGGAATATCGAAAATATTATCGTAAAGCAAGTGGTGGGAATACCTATTCAAGAACTAATAAAGATTTTGCTTATATGGTTACAGATTATTTATATAAGAATTATTCCACTGAAAAATTATCATCAACGCAAGTGGCGGAAAGATTTGGTATTTCAGTTGTTGAATTAAATCGATCATTAATTTACTATACCGAAAAGAATTTTGATAATTTATTAAACTTTATTCGAATCAATAAAGCTTGTGAATTATTAGCTTCAACTGATGATCAGATTTTATATATCGCTCTTGATGTTGGTTATAGCAATGTTAAGACTTTTAATTTAAATTTCATTAAGTATAAAAATATGACTCCAAGTAGTTTTAGAAAGAGTGTGACTCTACAATTTAATGATGGAAGTGAGATAATTAATGCAGGGAAAGAGTAAACATAGTCTTAGTGTTCTCGCTCTTGTTCTAGTTGCTGCTATTTGGGGATTTGGTTATCTAGGCGTACAAAACGCTATTGATGGCGGTTGGTCGTCTCTTGGAATATTAGCATTTAGAGGAGTGGTAGGCGGAGGTCTCTGCCTTATTTTTTCGTTTAAAGAAAAATGGTGGAAGAATAAAAAATTCCTTTATGGAGCAATTCTTAGTGGAGCAATTACTTTTATTGGCTATCTTGTTCAAACCGAAGGCCAAAAAAGAACTTCGATTCCAAATTGTGCCTTTTTTACCGCATTAAATGTTGTTATGGTTCCTTTTATTGCTGCAATATTTTTTAAAGATAAATTAAGATTTAAAACGATTGTTGCGGCAGTTATTTCGCTAGTTGGAGTTGGTGTTTTATCTTTTACTGGAAGTGAATTTTCACTACAAATTGGTGATTTATTTAATTTTATTGGTGCATTATGTTTTGCAATTCAAATTGCATATATGGGGAAATTATCGAAATATAATTCTCCGTTTGGTCTAGCAGGGGTGCAATTAATGGTGATGGGGATTTTAGGTTTGATAATTATGCCATTCTTTGGTGGAGAACAACATTTTGGCAGTGGTGGATGGTTAGGAATTATCTATGTTGCAGTTGTTTCATCCTTTATAGCCTTTTTCCTTCAAGCTGCTTGCCAACAAAACGTTAATTCAGGGACAACTGCAGTTATTATCGCTCAAGAATCGACTTTTGGAACTTTATTCAGTGTTCTATTAATGCATTCTCCAGTTACTTGGAACTTACTTGTTGGAGGAAGCATTGTTGTTTTGAGTGTTTTAATTGCAAGCGTTAACTTTAATTTTAAAAAGCGAAAAAAAGTTTTAGAACCGGTCACCGTTACAGATAAAGCTGATTTAGATTTAGATGATATGGGAATCGAAACTTATGTCATTCTTGACGATATTGAAAACGATTCTAAAAAATAAATAAATAGCGAACTGTTCGAAAGAAATGCATTCATGCATTCAAAGAAACTTCTTTGCTTTTGATGAAATATTTTGATGTTATTCTTCTATTTTTAAAAAATTACCTTTTTTATTTAATTATGTATTTGAATTTTTATCAAAAACATATATAATAATAAGGCTACGGGGCGTAGCGTAGCTTGGTATCGCGTCTGCTTTGGGAGCAGAAGGTCACTGGTTCAAATCCAGCCGCCCCGACCATTTTTTGCGCTAATAGCTCAACTGGATAGAGTACTTGACTACGAATCAAGGGGTTGCGGGTTCGACTCCTGCTTAGCGCACCATTAGGTAACACAAGAGTGATTTCATTGTAAATCACTTTTTTTATTAAAATTTGCAATTTTTCTGTCTAAAATAATTAATAAATTTATAGAAATCTTAGTAAAAAGTAAAAATAAAATACCTCTTAATTAATAAAATTATTTGTTTGAAATAAAAAATATATTCAATTAACATTGAAACAGTTCAAGATCTTGTCCTTAAAAAGAAGAGAATTATTAGAATGTCACATGGAAGATTTAATAAAAACACATTATGAAGTTTGGTATTTTTATGGAGCTTTATTGAGGAAAAATGGTAAATAATTATATAGTTATTAGAAAAATGTAAATCGGTCGAAGAAACTCTTATAGAAATTAAAAGACTTCCAATTGTTTCAGGAAGAACATTAACTATAGCTGATACAGTTTGGTCTTCTATATACGATATTAATCATAAGGAAATCCTTCATGAAAGAAATTTAAAATAGATAATAGATTTAAATATAAATAGATGTTTATAGTTTGTATTTAGTATTCCCGATTAACTCGACAGCATTATTATATATTTCGATAAATTTGTTTGGGTTTTTGAGTGTATCGAATAAAGTTTCTTTACCAAATGCGTTATCAATTATGCCCCATAAATAACAACCAAGATAATATGTTGGATATTGAGCAATTTTATATTTTTGATGATCTTTAAAACAAAAATATGTAAATTTTTCATAATGACTTTCAAGTAGATTATTCAATTCTTGTTCATCTTTTATTTTTTCACACATTAATAAGTCTTTTTTAAACATAGAAAATAACTCATCAAAATCATTTTCAAAAAGATCCCATGAAAATTGATCAACTTCATAACTAGGTTCTTCGGGATATTTCTTCTTTTTGTATAGGGTTTGAGCATTATT
>Ga0172378_10003751_pt1 | contig 14282 bp, 13 predicted proteins | sample GrowelOW332metaG_FD_119755 | JGI IMG/M metagenome (GOLD analysis project Ga0172378, IMG submission 119755) | Groundwater microbial communities from an aquifer near a municipal landfill in Southern Ontario, Canada - Pumphouse #3_1 metaG | ecosystem: Environmental > Aquatic > Deep subsurface >... | reverse complement strand
GCAACTTGGGATAAAGCAACAATGATGCAAGAAATTATGCACCAGCGTAATGTTGAATTTGCCCGTGAAGGTTTCCATTTCTATGATTTGCGTAGATGGGGTACATTGCAACAGGTTATTAAAAACAGTGGACGCATAGGTAGCAGTAATTATACAACAAAGTTTGAATATTATCCTATACCCGAAGCTGAATTGGATAATAACCCGAACATGACACAAAATGATGCATGGAAAAGTAGTAAATAATTCTTTCTAAAAAAGTTGTGCATAAGACTATTTAGTATTATGCACAACTTTTAAATATAATATTCACTATGGAAGACCGCAGAAACCGATACAATTTAACAACAAAATGAAAATTGAAAAATATTTTTTAATTCTTTTAGCATTACTCTGTACGGGATCAATTTATGCACAGACAATCCCATACCAGCGGATTGATCTATCTGGAAAATGGAATTTTGCCATAGATTCGACAGATGTGGGAGTCAGCCAAAAATGGTATGATTCGGTACTCAAAGACCATATTACATTGCCTGGTTCGATGACTTCGAACAATAAAGGTGATGAAGTCTCGTTGTCTACTCATTGGACCGGTCAGATTGTCGACCAATCTTTTTTCACGTCTCCGAAGTATGCCAAATACAGAGTGGCAAATAATTTTAAAGTACCATTTTGGCTTCAACCAATTAAATATTACGTAGGACCGGCTTGGTATCAGAAAGAAATCACAATACCTGCTTCATGGAACAAAAAGGCTATTCGTTTATTCCTCGAAAGATGCCATTGGGAATCGACATTATGGATTGACAATCAAGAAATAGGAATGAGAAATTCACTGGGGGTACCACATGTGTATGAGTTATTTAAAAAGTTGAAACCAGGCAATCATCGTTTGACTTTACGCATAGATAATAGAATAAAAGATATTGATCCAGGCATAAATTCTCATAGTCTCACCGACCATACACAAGGAAACTGGAATGGGATGATAGGATATTTGTATCTGGAAGCTCGTCCACTGATAGCAATCGATCACACAGCTGTTTATACAGATATAAAGAAAAAGAGTGTCACGGCAAAGGTCTGTCTCATGAATTATACTTCCGGAAAAAACAACTATTCACTGGCCATAAGGGTAGGAAAAGATTCTTCAAAAACAAAGATACATCTAAAACCTGGTATGAATGAAATACAAATAACATTACCCTTGGGTGATCATTTGGAATACTGGAGTGAATTTCATCCGTCGTTATATAATTTAAGACTAACTATCAATAATAAAAAAGGGAAATTAATAGATGAAGATAATGAAACTTTCGGCGTTCGTGAATTAACAGCTATAGGCAGGCAACTTATGCTGAACGGGAAACCATTATTCCTTCGCGGCACATTAAATTGCGCAGCATATCCGTTAACCGGATATCCCCCAACAGATTTAGCTGCATGGCTTCGCTTTTATAAAATATGTCGCGCACACGGGTTGAATCATGTTCGTTTCCATTCATGGTGCCCTCCTGATGCAGCCTTTACAGCTGCCGATAAAATGGGCTTTTATCTGGAAATAGAATGTTCTTCATGGGCAAATATGTCGACTACTCTTGGAGACGGTAAACCCATCGACCAATATATTATGAATGAAAGCAAACGAATGGTTGAGACCTATGGTAACCATCCATCTTTCTGTATGCTGGAATACGGTAATGAGCCAGGTGGAATACACTTTATTCCATATCTTACCAAATTTGTAAATTACTGGAAAACATATGATTCACGCAGATTTTATTCTACGTCCGGCGGTTGGCCTAATATCCCTGAGAGCGATTATCTATGTGATTCCAAACCCCGCATCCAAAGTTGGGGACAAGGATTGAAAAGTATAATTAACGCTGAAGCTCCTCGTACGGACTACGACTGGTCAAATTATATTAATAGTTTTAACCAACCTATGATAAGCCATGAGATCGGTCAATGGTGTGCTTACCCTAATTTTAAGGAGATACCCAAATATAAAGGCGTACTACATGCCTGTAATTTCGAAATTTTTAAGGAAACATTATCCGAACATGGTATGGCAAACTTGGCAGATAGTTTTCTGCTAGCCTCCGGCAAATTACAAACGCTCTGCTACAAAGCTGATATTGAGGCTGCCCTGCGTACAAAAGATTTTGGCGGATTTCAACTGCTGGGTCTGAATGATTTTCCCGGACAGGGCACAGCTCTTGTCGGTGTGCTTGACGCTTTCTGGGATGAGAAAGGATATTCTACCCCCGAAGATTATCGGCATTTCTGCAATTCTACAGTTCCATTGGCCCGAATGAAAAAACTTATCTATACAAATAATGAATATTTCAAAGCTTCTATTGAAGTAGCCCATTATGAGGATACTCCTTTGATGAATTGCACACCCAAATGGAAAATAACCGATAATAATGGACAAGTACTTTATTCCGGCCGATTCTCTACGACAAATATTCCAATAGGAAACTGTACACAACTAGGTCGTTTGAATGTTTTATTAAAAGATATAGTTACCCCTGAACAATTGAATTTATCCGTATCCGTAGGTAGTGCAATAAATGATTGGAACTTTTGGGTTTACCCATACCATAATCCGACACTGAAAGAATCAATTCCTATGATTGATCACCTGGACAGTACAATTTTAAAAAGAGTTAAAATGGGCACAACTGTCTTACTGAGCTTAAAGGAGGGGACATTATCAAATGAAATGGGTGGGAATGTTAAAATCGGCTTTTCAAGCATTTTCTGGAATACTGCCTGGACATCAGGACAACCCCCGCACACATTAGGCATTCTATGTAATCCCCACCACCCCGCCTTAGCAGAATTTCCAACAAATTATTATAGTGATTACCAGTGGTGGGATTCAATGAGCCATTCGGGAGCCATCAATATTGGCAAGTTTACTGCCAAAGTGCAACCACTGGTACGCGTTATCGACGATTGGTTTACAAATCGTCCTTTGGCTTTACTATTTGAGGCAAAAATAGGCAAAGGAAAACTAATAATTTCCGGAATAGATTTCTGGAATAACATGCAAAACCGCCCCGAAGCTCGGCAACTGCTTTACAGTTTGGAGACGTATATGGAAAGCTCATCATTCAATCCGACATGTGTGTTTGAGAAACAAGATATTGCTACTTTATTACAACTGACAACAATGAAATAAATGTTTCTTGAATCTCTAATAAATGAAGAAAGCCGTTTATTAATATCCTTTATGCAAAATGGATATTGATAGATGGCTTTTCACATAATAAACACTTTTCCAACCACGTTCCCTTTATTTTAAGAAACACAATAAAAGAAGTATTATGCTGCAATATACCTACGATCTAAAGATAAAGGATATTTATACGAAAGCCGAAATTAATATTTTAAACCTTAACGTCTATTTATTATAGGTATATATAAAAGAGAAAAGTCTGTAAAACATTAATTTTACAGACTTTTTTCTTTTACTTTGAATCAATTTTTTTTGACTTCCAGCGGTGCGGACGGGATTCGAACCCGTGACCCCATGCGTGACAGGCATGTATTCTAACCAGCTGAACTACCACACCATTTTTCAAAACTAAAATGCTTGCAAATCTCTCTCATTTGCGGTTGCAAAGATACAGCAAATATTTAATCCTCCAAGAAAATGCCGGTATTTTTTTAAAAGAAAAATGCATTTTCTTTTAAACTTCATTTTTATATATCTGAGTATGTACTTTTTGAAGAATTATTATGTACTTTTGTGCTGTAAAAAAATAATATGAGACATGAAAAATACTCCTATTGACAAGAATTTGATTGATGATGTGATTAAAGAATTTCATATTTCCGACTTCTCAAAGGCTACCATTCGTGAAGTAAAAGAGATCGCTTCAAGAGCTGAAGCCGAATCGGGTGTTGAATTTATCAAAATGGAAATGGGTGTGCCCGGATTGCCACCCTCTAAAATCGGTGTGGAGGCTGAAATAAAAGCTTTACGAAATAATATAGCCAGCCTTTATCCCAACATTAACGGACTGTCCGATTTGAAAGAAGAAGCCTCGCGCTTTATCAAGGCATTTATAAATGTTGACCTCAAACCTGAGGGCTGTGTACCCGTAACAGGATCCATGCAGGGAACTTTTGCTTCTTTTCTCACTTGCAGTCAATGTGATGAAAAGAAAGACACCATTCTTTTTATCGATCCGGGATTTCCTGTGCAGAAACAACAACTTGTCGTCATGGGACAAAAATATATTACTTTTGACGTATATGAGTTCCGTGGTGCAAAATTAAAAGACAAACTCGAAAGTTATCTGAAAAACGGAAACATCTCCGCCATCATTTATTCTAACCCCAATAATCCAAGTTGGATCTGCCTGAAAGAAGAAGAACTCCGAACCATCGGCGAACTTGCTACTAAATATGACGTTGTCGTACTCGAAGATCTGGCTTATTTTGCTATGGATTTCCGCAAAGACTTGAGCCAGCCTTTCAAACCTCCTTATCAACCGACAGTTGCTCATTATACGGATTATTATGTGTTACTTATTTCGGGGTCAAAAGCTTTCAGCTATGCCGGCCAAAGAATAGGTGTGAGTTGCATCTCGGATAAACTATATCAACGCTCCTATCCCGGCCTGACCAAACGTTACGGTGGCGGTACATTCGGCACGGTTTTTATTCACCGCATACTTTATGCCTTGTCTTCGGGCACAAGTCATTCGGCACAATATGCTATGGCAGCCATGCTCAAAGCGGCAAATGACGGAAAATATAATTTTTTAAATGAGGTACGTGTATATGGCAAACGCGCCGAGAAACTCAAAAAAATATTTCTTAATCACGGCTTTCATCTGGTTTATGACAAAGATTTGGACGAACCGATAGCAGATGGCTTTTATTTCACTATCGGCTATCCCGGAATGAGCAGCGGAGAACTGGCTAAAGAATTAATGTACTATGGCGTCAGTGCCATTTCACTGGAAACCACCGGAAGCAACCAACAGGGACTTCGGGCCTGCACCTCATTCATACAAGACCATCAGTATACGGAACTTGAAAAAAGGATGAAAATATTTGAAGAAAATCATCCGAGAATTTAAAATACAAACCCGATAAATAAAAAAGTAGAGAAAAATTATTTTTTTTTCTACTTTTTTATTATATTAGGAGCATGAAAACGAATACAGATATATTTAAAATACAAACGAACAACGTTGCACCGGCGCTAGGTAAGATTCTTATTTCAGGACCTTTTCTTTTTGAACCAATATTCAGAAGATCTGTCATTCTTCTTATTGATCATTCGAAAAAGGGAAGTATGGGCATTGTTGTCAACAAGAAATTACCACTATGTCTGAACGATTTTTTCAAAGAATTTGATGTTATAGATAATATACCCTTATACAAAGGCGGGCCGGTCGAAACAAATATGCTTTTCTATATTCACAGGCTTGAATTTATCCCCGATTCGCTATCGTTGAACAACGGACTTTATGTGAACGGCAATTTTGATTATATCAAAAGCTATATTCTTAAAGGTAATCCTGTGAGCGGTTATATTCGTTTCTTTCTCGGATATTGCGGCTGGAGCGATAAACAAATGAGTGATGAGTTGAAAAAAAACACATGGATGGTATCTGAGACAAATGCATACGAGTTACTTGAAGAAAAAGAGAACTTAAACCTTTGGAAACATTCGATGGAAAGTCTGGGTAGCAAATATCGTACATGGGCACGTTTTCCTCTGATTCCTTCGCTTAACTAATCTATCAAGCCCTATCTCCTTCACAAACAATTATTTCTTCAGCGGATTTATATATTGCAAGATATATATATCTCTATAAGCATTACCGGACAAAAACCATTCTTTCATCATCCCGCACTTCTCAAAGCCACAAGAAATAAAAAGTTGAATGCTGGCTGCATTATCCGTCGGGATATGGGCATAAAGTTGTTTAATAGAAAGAAAACGAAAAGCATAGTCGCAAAGTAACTTTAAGGACTCAGTAGCATAACCTTGTTGGCGAAAGACTTTACGTATCGTGATTCCAACTGCTCCATGCGAATAACGCGGCACGAAATCGGTGATATCAATCACTCCGAGAATACATTTATCCTCGTTACGAACAATCATCAGGCGCAATTGCTTATCGGCAAAAAGGTCACTTTGCGTATCTTCGATGAATTGACGAAGAGTATAACGGGAATATGGAACAGTAATGCTGCTGATATCCCACGTAGTAGAATCATTCTCAATCTCATACATCGGTTCGAGATCTTCAAGCTCCACAGCGCGTAACGTGATGTGCTCATTTTTTAAAAAAGACTGTTCCTTTGAATTTGTTTCTTTCATTTCTTTTCCGTATTCTGGTCACTATTCTGATTATCCTTTATATCAAGATGCAACTCAGTCATGACTCTTGATTCTCCCGGGAGGCAAAAAAAAGAAGCTACCAAGGCGATCAACGTACAAAGTCCACCTGTATTGTTCATCGTCAAATAATAGAAAACCAGATTGAGGATAACCGGTAATTCAAGCAATGACAAACGGAGATAATTCCACAATACATACTGCCTAACCGCCGATTCAAGTGGAAGCTTATCAATCTTATGCGTAAGCACCCAACTGAAAATTTTCAACGACATCGGTACGCAAAAAGCCATACATAAAATACCAATAGTATTAGCAATATAGGCTGTACTCGAATTCCCAACCCATATGCCGAGGGGCAAGACGTTTGTCTCACCCAACATCAAAATAAGAAGCGGAATACACCAAAAAGCCACATAACCTATTCTCAGTACTTTGACTATATGTTTAAGCTCTTTTATTTCTTTCATATCTTTTATTTCTTTCATATCTTTTGATTCATCACAATTGAAATAATTTTATTTTTAGATTTTCCCGGAGAATACTGTTCGATTCACAATACTTCGTCCAAGAGTTACTTCATCGGCATATTGCAATTCATCACCTACGGAAATACCACGGGCGATAACACTGAGTTTCACATTCATCTTTTCTAATTTACGATAGATATAAAAATTGGTGGTATCACCTTCCATCGTCGTGCTCAAAGCGAGAATGACTTCCTTAATACCCCCTTCGGCTATGCGCTGCACCAGACTGCCAATTTGTAAATCAGCAGGGCCTACACCATCCATCGGTGAAATGATACCTCCGAGCACATGATACAACCCCTTGAACTGTCGGGTGGCTTCTACTGCCATCACGTCACGAATATTCTCAACCACACAGACTAAAGATGAATCACGACTAGGATTCGAACATATCTGACAGACATCGGTATCGGATATATTATGACAGACCTTGCAATATTTCACTTCATGCTTCAATTTCACGATAGAACCGGCAAAAGCATCTACAGCGGCAGTATCTTGACGTAAAAGATGTAACACTAACCGCATAGCTGTTTTCGGACCTATACCGGGCAGTTTCGCAAATTCGCCTACGGCTTTCTCCAGTAAAAGAGAAGGATATTCCTGATTCATATATAAAACGTAAATTCAATTTTCTAACTCCCGCAAATATACATGTTTTGTTTTTAAATTGTGGTTACTATCCTACAAAAAGAAAAAACGGTATGCTTTATTTTACTAAAAAACGAGAGAAAAGGAATAGAATTAATGGAAAATGTCATACCTTGCAAATATTTTTAAATTACACATAACAAGAAATCACTAATTGTACATATAATTATTATTATAAACGAAATAAAAATCAAACAATGGAAATAAGCAGTGCGGATTATATTATCAGCAATACGGATGTAAAGAAATGCCCAACAGGTAACTTTCCGGAGTATGCATTCATCGGGCGATCAAATGTTGGGAAATCATCATTAATCAATATGCTCACGGGACGCAAATCATTGGCAATGACTTCTTCAACACCAGGCAAGACACTACTTATCAATCATTTTCTTATCAATAAAAACTGGTATATCGTTGACCTTCCGGGTTATGGTTTTGCAAAACGAGGCAAAAAGGCCCAGGAAGATCTCCGTAAAATAATCGAAGATTATATTCTTGAAAGAGAACAAATGAGTAATCTTTTCGTGCTGATCGATTCACGGCTCGAGCCACAAAAAATCGACTTGGATTTTGTTGAGTGGCTTGGCGAAAATACAATTCCATTCACTATTATCTTTACTAAAACAGACAAGCTAAAAGGTAGAGAACTGAAAACAAATACAGAAGCTTTTCTCGATATTCTTCGTGGACAATGGGAAGAACTTCCTCCTTACTTTATTTCATCATCAGAGAAAAAAACGGGACAAAAAGAAATACTGAATTTCATAGAAAACATTAACAAGAAGCTAAAAAATAAAGACAATAAAAATTCATAACAGAGTATAAGCTTTATTTTATTTAAGACTATTTCGCACCGTTTATGTATTTGACTCATATAAAACATATATCTTTGCGCATCATAATCAAAAGAGAAAAAACAATGAAAAAAATTCTTTTATTAATGACTTTATGCATTATGGGTATTAATTTCGGATATGCCCAAAAGAATGCCGAAGTAAAATTCAACCAAACCACACATGATTTCGGAACATTCTCCGAAAACAATCCGATCGTAAGTTGCGAATTTACTTTCACAAATATAGGTAATGCTCCTTTTGTTATTCATCAGGCTGTGGCATCTTGTGGATGCACCGTACCCGAATATACAAAAGAACCCGTAATGCCTGGCAAAACAGGAATTATTAAAGTAACATACAATGGTACTGGAAAATACCCCGGCCACTTTAAAAAGTCAATTACCTTACGCACCAACGCCAAGACTGAAATGTATAGATTATATATTGAAGGAGAGATGACGGCAAAAGATGCGAAATAGATAAAAAATCATTCAATAAAAAAAGGAGAATCATACGATTCTCCTTTTTTTTTATTTACTTTGAATATTATTACGAAAAAACATAAAATTCAAAATATTATCAATGGAACTCGAAAACAATAAACCTGTCTCAATCCCCGAAAATGCTTATCGGGAACTCGCTCCCGGTGAAGTATATAACCCCGTAATGGATCCGTCAAAAATTTACCCGGAGGTTAATTTGTGGTCGGTTTTATGGGGTATAGCTATGGCTGTACTCTTCTCAGCAGCAGCAGCTTATTTAGGGCTGAAAGTAGGTCAGGTATTTGAAGCAGCCATACCTATTGCTATCATTGCCGTAGGTGTATCAGGGGCAGCCAAACGAAAAAATGCTCTCGGAGAGAATGTTATTATACAGTCTATAGGGGCATGCTCGGGAGTAATCGTTGCCGGAGCCATTTTCACTTTACCGGCACTTTACATCCTTCAAGCCAAATATCCGGAGATGTCAGTCACATTCTTGCAAGTCTTCATCAGTTCATTTTTGGGTGGTGTACTCGGCATCCTTTTCCTAATTCCTTTCAGAAAATATTTTGTGAGTGATATGCACGGCAAATTCCCTTTTCCCGAAGCTACTGCCACAAGTCAGGTACTTATCTCCGGAGCAAAAGGGGGATCACAGGCTAAACCTCTACTAATAGCTGGAATCATTGGGGGACTGTACGACTTTATAGTTGCCACATTTGGCTGGTGGAACGAAAATTTCACCACACGTATTTGCGATGCAGGTACTTATTTGGCTGATAAAGCAAAACTCGTTTTTAAAATAAATACCGGTGCAGCTGTTCTGGGATTGGGCTATATTGTTGGTTTGAAATACGCCTTCATCATCTGCATGGGATCGCTCACGGTATGGTGGATTATTATCCCCGGTATGTCAGCCATCTGGGGTGATGTCATTCTGAATGCTTGGAATCCGGATATTCATCTGACTGTAGGAGCAATGAGCCCCGAAGAAATTTTCACCTATTATGCCAAAAGCATTGGTATCGGAGGTATCGCCATGGCAGGCGTTATCGGCATTATTAAGTCTTGGGACATTATCAAAAGCGCTGTCGGACTAGCAGCCAAAGAAATGAGTGGTAAGGATAACTTGAATAAACAAATCATCCGTACGAAACGTGACATTTCGATGAAAATCATTATTATCGGTTCGGTAATTACTTTATTACTTACCCTACTATTCTTCTACTTCGGAGTAATGAATGGAAATCTGTTGCACACGATAGTTGCCATCATACTGGTAGCCATAATCACCTTTTTATTTACAACAGTCGCTGCCAATGCCATTGCTATCGTAGGAACAAATCCTGTATCAGGCATGACACTGATGACTCTGATTATTGCTTCTGTAGTAATGGTGGCCGTGGGGTTGAAAGGAACTTCGGGAATGGTCGCCGCACTGCTAATGGGTGGAGTGGTATGTACTGCTCTTTCAATGGCAGGCGGATTTATCACCGACTTGAAAATCGGTTATTGGTTGGGCAGCACACCGGCTAAGCAGGAAACCTGGAAATTTCTGGGTACATTTGTAGCTGCAGCTACCGTAGGTGGTGTAATTATTCTGTTGAATAAGACATATGGATTTGCCAACGGCGGTCTGGCAGCACCTCAAGCCAATGCCATGGCAGCAGTTATCGAACCGTTGATGAGTGGCATCAATGCTCCTTGGCTACTTTATGGCATCGGAGCCGTGCTGGCTGTCGTACTCACTTTATTTAAAGTTCCGGCACTCGCTTTTGCTTTGGGCATGTTCATTCCGATGGAACTCAACCTCCCACTATTGGTTGGCGGAGCAATAAGCTGGTATGTAACAACCCGCAGCAAAGACAAAGCCGTCAACACACAACGGGGAGAAAAAGGTACCCTGCTAGCTTCCGGATTCATCGCCGGAGGAGCACTGATGGGTGTTGTAAGTGCCGCTATAAGATTCGGAGGCATCAATCTGATCAATGAAAACTGGCTAATAAACCCTTGGTCGGAAATTTTATCACTCGTTGCATATATCTTTTTAATTATCTATTTCATCAAGGCATCTTTAAAAATCAAATAATCATGAAAAAACTATTTTTACTTACTTTCATGTTCTTCACCGTCGCAGCTTATTCGCAAAAGCCGATGGAATTACCGCTATGGCCTAATGGAGCACCTAATAGCAATGGAATTACCACACCTGAAGAAAAAACAGACAATAGCCGTACCGGCAATGTCTCAAAACCGACATTAACAGTCTACCTTGCCGCACATCCCAACGGACTGGCTATCATCATGTGTCCCGGTGGAGGTTACATCCGTCTAGCCATGGGGCACGAGGGGCACGACATGGCTCCTTGGTTCAACACTCAAGGGATTACTTATGCTGTACTGAAATATAGAATGCCTAACGGACATTGTGAAGTGCCTCTGTCGGATGCGGAACAAGCTATACGCATGGTTCGCCAACATGCAAAAGAATGGAAAGTTAATCCTGATAGAATAGGAATTATGGGCGCATCTGCAGGAGGACATTTGGCCTCAACTCTCGCCACACATTACAGCAGCAAAGCTACACGCCCGAACTTTCAGATTTTGCTTTATCCGGTCATCACGATGAATGCAGTAACCACCCACTCCGGATCAAGACATTATCTATTGGGTGATCACCCGACAGATAAAGACGTTAAGTACTATTCCAATGAGTTACAAGTTACTCCGAATACGCCACAAGCTTTCATTGCCCTCTCGTCAGACGATAATGCTGTACCGCCCGTTAATGGTATCAACTATTATCTAGCACTCTTAAAAAATCAAGTACCGGCTACTATGCACATTTATCCTATTGGCGGACATGGTTGGGGATTTAGAGACAATTTCACTTATAAAAGACAATGGACCGGAGAATTGGAAAAATGGCTGAGGGAAGGACTTGTTTTTCCTGATACAACTAAAAAATAAAAAGAGAAAAAGTCCTCTGAAACAAATCAAAGGACTTTTCTTTATATCAATAAAGAAAAAAATCTATTCGTTACAAATTTTTTTTCTTTCTTGTAGAAGCTTTCTTTTTAGACTTTTCAACAGCTACAGGTTCCGGAGCAATACCGGCCAATTCAGGATCTATCATAATACGACCGCAATACTCGCAAACAATGATTTTTTTACGAGTGCGAATATCCAATTGTCTCTGAGGTGGAATCTTATTGAAACAGCCACCACAAGCATCGCGCTGAACATATACGATACCTAATCCATTATGAGAATTTTTACGGATACGTTTAAAAGATAGAAGTAAACGCGGTTCGATTTTGGCCTCCAAATCTTTAACTTTCTCACGAATTTTATCCTCTTCCTGCCTTGTTTCGGCAACAATACTATCCAACTCATTCTTCTTACTTTCCAGATCTGCAGCACGCCCGTCAACAATCTTTTGATTCTTCTCAATTTCTTCTTGCTTGCCTTGCATCTCTTCAGTGGACTCTTTGATCTTCTTTTCGTTAAGTTCAAGTTCAAGAGATTTGTACTCAATTTCCTTAGTCAGAAAATCAAACTCACGATTGTTACTTACATCACCCTGCTGCTGCTTATAGCTATCAACTTGCGATTTCGATTTTTCATTTTCCGACTTTTTGCCGGTAATCTGAACCCTCAGCTCTTCAACTTCAGCTTTGAATTTACTTATACGGGTGTTCAATCCCGCTACCTCATCTTCAAGATCCTGCACTTCAAGAGGAAGTTCACCTCTAAGCGTCTTGATTTCATCAATTCGCGACAACATTGTCTGTAACTGATACAAAGCTTTCAACTTCTGTTCAATAGTCAGTTCTTTCGGACTTTTCTTTGTTTCTCTTACCATATTACTTAGATATAATTTATTGGATTTGTATTTATTTTCGTAAGTTCTATTTTTAATTGAGGGAACCATGCACTTAACTTTGAATAGAGAAGCTCCTTGGTAAACTGCTCGCTCTCATAATGACCGATCTCAGATAATAAAATATCATTCTCATAACCAAAGAATTCATGGTACTTAATTTCACCGGTGACAAAGACATCCGCCTTTGCCAAAATCGCCTTTGGTATAAGAAATGCACCAGCTCCTCCACATAATGCAACTTTTTTGATCATCCGACCCGAAAATCTATTGTGCCTCACGCAAGCTACATTAAAAATATCTTTGATTCGATATAAGAAATCCTCTTCGGACTCCGGAACGTCTAATTCACCGACAACTCCCGAACCTGCCTGACTCCAACCATTTTTTAAAGGATATAAATCATAGGCCGGTTCCTCGTACGGATGAACAGACTTCATTGCATCAATCACTGCTTGCTGCTTATAAGCCGGAATAATTGTTTCAATCCGTACTTCATGTTCATGATGTAACTCGCCGATTGTTCCACAAAAGGGATGTGTGCCATCTTGAGCACGAAAAGTTCCGTCTCCCTCAATGTTATATGAACAAGCATCATAATTACCTATGCATCCGCAACCTGCAACAAACAAAGCATTACGCACAATGTCCGCATGGCTCGCAGGAACAAAAGTAACAAATTTCAATAATGAATCACCCAATGGTTCAAGCACACGCACTGCTTTTAAGCCGATTTTCGTGGCCATCATAAAACTCACACCTTGCGGAGCATTATCTAAATTGGTATGGGAGGCATATAACACGATATCATGTCTGATGGCTTTCATCAGACAACGCTCTACCATATTACTACCGGTAACGGATTTTATCCCTTTAAATAATAAAGGATGATGTGATATAATCAGATTGCAACCATGAGCAACAGCTTCGTCGATTATCTCTTCGGTTACGTCAAGACACAACAAAGCCCCTGTGGCTTCCGCTTCTGTCAATCCTACTTGCAAACCGGCATTATCATATCCATCTTGCAAAGGCAGAGGCGCGAATTGTTCAAGGGCGCTCAAAATCTTACTAATTTTCATTTCTATATAAAGAGATTGCAAAGGTAATAAATAAAAATATATAAAAGATATTAGAATCTTGTTTTTATTCTTTTTTGTCATATAAAAAAAATAAAAAACTAAAATTAGCAACCAAAAATATTCAGTTTAAAAAAAAATTTATACTTTTACAAAAGCTTTCAACCACAAATATGAAATAATATTTGTGGTTTTATGTATTATTCTAATCAATTTTTTATATGAATAAATTTATTTCATTAGCCTCGTTATTTGTTTGTCTTACAACAACTTCGATCTTTGCTCAAAAAAGAGCCTTTACAATTGCTGATTTATACAAAATCCATAGCGTTGTAAGTCCGGTCATCTCTCCAAACGGCGACCGTATTGCTTTTGTGGAAAGCAGTTACGACCTGCCCAACGGAAAGTCACATGCCAAGATATGCGTAATGAATGCCGATGG
>Ga0172378_10003750_pt1 | contig 14282 bp, 14 predicted proteins | sample GrowelOW332metaG_FD_119755 | JGI IMG/M metagenome (GOLD analysis project Ga0172378, IMG submission 119755) | Groundwater microbial communities from an aquifer near a municipal landfill in Southern Ontario, Canada - Pumphouse #3_1 metaG | ecosystem: Environmental > Aquatic > Deep subsurface >... | reverse complement strand
GTCCTTTATTGTAGAAGTGTCTCTCATTTGGCTGCCTCCTCCTTGAGCTTTGCAATGGCCTGATTGGCTACATCGATTCCGAAAGCCATGCTATGGTTCGACTTGACGCCTTCTCCAGGAGCAAAGCCCTTGGACTTTATGGTGTGAAGGATGATCATATGCGGCTTGCCCTTGACGCTCTTTGCGTGCTCTATGGCGGCTGCTATCTCATCAAAGTCGTGTCCATTGATGCTCTGAACATCCCAGTTGAAGCCTTTGTATCGAAGGTCCAGGTTGTCCATGCACATGATGTCCTTGGTATATCCATCAAGCTGCTGGCCATTGAGATCGGTGAAGGCTATGAGGTTGTCAAGCTTGAACTGAGCTGCTGCCTCGGCTGCCTCCCAGACCTGGCCTTCCTGGCTTTCGCCATCGCCGATCATCAGGTAGGTGTAGGCCTTCTGTCCCTTCAGCCTCTGTCCAAGAGCGATTCCCACAGCTGCGCTGGTTCCCTGTCCAAGGGATCCAGTGGTGAAATCGATTCCTGGGGTCTTGTTCATGTCGCAGTGGCTTGGAAGATTGGTTCCGCCCTGGTTGAGGGTGTTGAGCCAGTCCATTGGGAAGTAGCCCTTATCGGCCAGAGTGGCATAGACTGCCGGGCCCGCATGGCCCTTGGAGCAGACGAAGCGATCCCGGTCTTCCTTGTGGGGATTGGCTGGATCTATATTCATCGCCTTGTAGTAAAGGTAGGTGAGAGCCTCGATGATGGACATGCTGCCTCCGATATGGCCGGAGCCTAGATGTGCAATCTCGAGGATTGTTAATTCGCGTAGCCTGAGAGCTTTCTCTTCCAGGCTTTTCTTCAGCGAGGCATCAAGCATTTTGTTCCTCCAAATTCATTTTAAATATAATATATAAAGGCAATCGAAAGGACTACCCTTAGTGTCAATAATCAGCTCTTTTTCCAGGTGCCGTCAATCTCGTCCTTTCTCTGCTGGGTAAGGGGCTGGACCGCTATTCCGCAAGCTCTCAGCATAGCAGCATTCACAGTAAGCTTGGCAGCGTTCTCCAGAAGCTCCAGGCGGTCGAAGGCCTTGAGCATGCTCGGTCCGACGGCTATGGCGCCATGATTCTCAAGAAGACCTGCATTGGCCCCAATCAAGCCCTCTGAGACTGCCTCGGCAAGCGCCTTGGTCCCCATAAGTGCATATGGTATCCTCACGACCTTGTCGAGAATGGCGTAATGCTCTGCTAGGAAGCTGGCATCCACATCTAGGTCTGAGGCTGATAGAAGGGAGGCCGTGCAGGGATGCGCATGTACAACGGCATTCACATCAGGCCTCTTTATCATGATCAGCCTGTGCATCTCGCTTTCTATGCTGAGCTTCATGGAGGGAGTGAGATTCTCCCCTTGGATCGAGAGCAGGGCAATCTGGTCCCATTCGATGTTTCCCTTGTCAGTCTGGGAAGGGGTTATTGCGATTAGGTCCTCGTTGATGCGAAGGCTTATGTTGCCGCCGCTTGTGCTGGTAAGGCCCATTCTATAGAGCCGATTCATGAACTGGGCTACAATCTGGGCATATGGCTTGCACTTAAGCTGTAGGTTTGAGATTTCACACATGATGCTATTGTATTGAAAAGCAGGAGTTTGGAAAAGCCTGACTTGTTGAGCAGTGGTTCCTTTTTGATTATAATGCACAGGTCGGCAGAGGAGGCCGGTGCACATGAGAATGAGCGAGCTTTTTTCCAAGACCTTGAGGGAGGCTCCCACCGGGGCTGATTGCAAGGGTTATGAATATCTTTTGAGGGCGGGCTATATCCAGCAGCTGGCTGCTGGCTTGTTTGACCTTCTGCCTCTAGGCTTCAAGTCGATTCATAAGATCGAGGCCATTGTAAGGGACGAGATGGAGAGAATCGGAGCACAGGAGGTCCTGATGCCTCTGGTCAACCCGGCTGACATCTGGAAGGAAACCAGCAGATTCTACAGCATCGACAAGGAAATGAGCCGCTTTGTGGATAGAAACGAAAGGGACATGGTCCTTGCTATGACTCATGAGGAAGCTGCCACAGACATGGGCAGGGCCCAGATTGAGTCCTATAAGAGGCTTCCTAGGCTGATCTTCCAGATCCAGACCAAGTGGAGAGACGATCCTAGGCCAAGAGCAGGACTGATTAGGGTGCGCGAGTTCACCATGAAGGACAGCTATAGCTTCGACAAGGACCAGGAAGGACTGGAGAAGGTCTACAAGAACCATTATGACGCTTATTTCAGGATCTTTGGCAGATGCGGGCTTCCAGTCATCGCTGTTGGATCGGATAGCGGAATGATGGGTGGAAAGGTAGCTCATGAGTATATGTACCTATCTCCAATCGGAGAGGACACCATAATCAATTGTCCAGCCTGCGGCTATACCGCAAACCGCCAGGTAGCAACCTTCTCCAAGACCTATTATCCAGCCGAGCCGAAGGCCAAGGAGCTTGTAGCTACACCAGAAGCCAAGACAATCGAGGAGCTTTGCGCCTTCCTGAACATCAAGCCTGAGCAGACAGCAAAGGCTCTTTTCATGGTCGGGACCTTCATCAATGACCAGAATGGAGAGGAAGAGGACAAGCTAATTGTAGGCCTGGTGCGCGGAGACATGGATGTTGAGGAGAGCAAGCTTCAGAATGCAGCTAGGGCAAACAGCCTCAGGCCTGCCCATGTAGAGGAGATCCAGGCTGCCGGCATGGAGCCGGGATTTGGCTCCCCAATCGGCTGCAAGAAGGGCACAATCGTCATAGTCGATGACTCTGCAGCCAAGTCCAGCAACCTGGTTGCTGGATCAAACAAGGCTGGCTTCCACTATCTGAACACGAACTACGGCGTAGATTACGACGGACAGGTTGCAGACATAGCAAGCGCAGCAGATGGTTATCTCTGCCCTGTATGCCATAAGCCGCTCATAGCCTCCAAGGGCGTTGAGGTCGGCAATATCTTCCAGCTTGGCACCCGCTACTCAGAGGCAATGAACTGCTACTTCCAGGATGAGACTGGAGTGCGCAAGCCTGTGATAATGGGCTCCTATGGAATTGGAATCGGAAGGCTTCTTGCCTGCCTTGCAGAGCAGTACAACGATGAGGGCGGCCTTAAGCTGCCTGTTTCAGTTGCTCCTTACCAGGTCCATCTTGTAAGCCTTGTAAAGGATGCTGCAACCTCAGAGAGGATCTACGAAGAGCTTCAGGCTGCCGGCATAGAGGTTCTATACGACGATCGCGCTGAGTCTGCGGGAGTCAAGTTTGCAGATGCCGATATAATCGGCATTCCAATAAGGCTCACCCTGGGCAATCGCTGCCTGAAGGAAGGCAAGATAGAGTGCCGCTTGAGGACAAGCGGACAGACCAGCAACCTTGAGCTGGAGGGACTTGTCTCAGAGATCAGGGCACTCATTGAATCCTTGATGCCAAGAGCATGATCATTTAAATGAAGAAATAGTAGAGAAGGCAGCCTAGGCTGCCTTCTTCCTTGTCAATCCAGCTTGTACTTGGACCGCAGCTCGGTGAACTGCCTCTTGATTGTATTGAAGATGAGGTCAAGCTTCTCCGGCTGATGGATGAAGGCGCTCTTCATGGCGTTTACGCTGATCTTCTCAAGGTCCTTGAAGCTCAGGTCATAGGCCCGGGAAGCCTTGATCATCTCCTGAGTAAGATTGGTATTGCTTATGGTCCGGTTGTCGGAGCAGAGGAAGACGCGGAAATTGTTTCTCAGAAGTATTATGAAGGGATGGCTCTCGTAGCTCTTGACAGCTCCTGTGTCGATGTTGCTCTGTATGCACATCTCCAGGGGGATTCGCTTGTCCTGTATGAAGTGGGAGAGGTCTCCCATCTTGGTGATCTGGTCTCCCTCTATGGTCATGTCATCCACTATGTGGGTTCCATGTCCTATCCTGTGAGCCCCGCATATCTGAAGAGCCTGCCATATCGACTCCAGCCCAAAGCCTTCGCCTGCGTGAATGGTGATGTTGAAGTTGCGGCTTCTGATGTACTGGAAGGCCTGGATGTGGCGCTTTGGCGGATGACCGGACTCGTCTCCAGCTATATCGAAGCCAACGACGCCTCTGGTGCGGAACGCAACAGCCAGCTCCGCCATCTCCAAGGAGAGCTGTGGGCTCTGGTTGCGCATTGCACAGAGTATCAGGCCATAATGAACGCCTGTCTTCTTCCTTCCTCTCTCCAGTCCATTGAGCACAGAGGTGACTATCTCCTCGAGATTCAGGCCTTTTTGTGTATGAAGAACTGGGGCAAAGCGCACTTCAGCATAGACCACATTCTCTCTTGCGTAGTCCTCCATGGCCTCAAAGGCGGTCCTCTCAAGGGCCTCCTTGGTCTGCATGACGCCGACTGCTAATGAGAACAGCTCAAGGTAGTGGGCAAGGTTGCCAGCATAGCCTGCGGTGAACCATTTCTTCAGCTCAGCCTCGTCGTATGTTGGCAGCTGAACGCCATCCTCTTGAGCCAGCTCGATTACAGTGGCAGGCCTAAGCCCGCCATCAAGGTGATCGTGGAGCTCTACCTTAGGAACCAGCTTGATGATATCTTCATTAATCATATGCAAAGAATAGCATTAAGAGAGCTAAACTGCAATTGGGTTTTTCACCGTCGCATTGTCATCGACCATATTTTGAAAGGATTGACCCTGAATCTGATGGGACAGTATATCAAGGCTCCAAGCATGCCGAAGAGATGGGTGAGATGGGCTACGCCGTCATTGAGGCCGGTTATCTGGCTGAATACTGAGACCAGGAAGAATAGCAGCACTGCCAGAGGAGCCTTCACCGGTATGAAGTAGAAAAGAAGAATCCTGCTGGTAGGATACAGCACTGCAAAAAGCAGAAGGACTCCGTAGATGGCTCCCGATGCTCCTGAGAGCACTACATTGGCTCCTGAGATGGCAAAGGCAAGATAGCTCATCAGGCCGGAGAAGAGGCCGGTGAGAAGATAGAACAGCAGAAACTCCCTTGTGCCAAGGGTCCTTTCAATGGTATAGCCGAATCCAAGAAGGCCGAGCATGTTCAGAAGCAGATGGCTGGTGTTGGCATGGACAAACATATATGTGAACAGCTGCCATACCCAGCCTTCCTTCACAAGGGAAGGAATCAGGCTCAGGGAGTAATAGAGCGGAATGCCCTGGATCGACAGCCTGGAATACTGGACCAAGATGAAAATCAGTACGTTTATGCCGATGATGTACAGCACAGAGTTGTGAAAAGTATATTTGAAGCGCTTGTTTAGTATGTTGTCTTTCATGCCTAGAATGTAACTGCTGTAAGGTGGAAGAGTCAATCACAGCCAGATGTTGCTTATTTTATCGAACAATTGTGCACAATGAAGCCTTTTCATATTGTTTCTTAAAAATTGTAAATAAGACTAGAAAGAAATTTATAAATCTGTCATAATGAGAATCGGATGGAAAAGGAACTTATGTTCTGTTTTCTATTCAGTTTATCTTGTTTTCCTTGGTGCCTGGCTGGTTCTCTCCCCACCCCAAAAAACCTATCAGCCAGACACCTTTTTTATACCCAAAAAGCCCTTCGAAACCAAGTTGCCTGCAACTCCTATATTTAGAAGCCGTAATGAAAAATTGACCAGCATTCACGGCTTGCATAAAAGAGGAAGTAGGGTTACTAATTACTCATGATTGTCTTTTTCTCAGGGACCAACAACTCTGCCTTTGTTGCCAGAAGCCTTGCCAATCTTCTTGGGGACGAATGCGTTCCGGTCTTCTCAAGATCGCTGTGCAATGATAAGCCGATTGTCTTTGTCTGCCCCACCTATTGCTGGAGAATTCCAAGGTTCTTTTCCAGGCTCATCAGAAAAGCCCGCCTCATAGTCCCCAAGCAGGCATACTTTGTGCAGACCTGCGGAAGCGAGATCGGCAACAGTGCGCATTGCAACAGAAAGCTCTGCATCTCTGCCGGATTGGATTACAAGGGAACCGCTGCAGTGCTGATGCCTGAAAACTACATTGCCATGTACGATTCTCCATCCCTGGAGGAGGCTCATCGAATAGTAGAAAGAAGCAAGCCTGCAATCATAGACATAGCAAATCGGATAAGCAAGGGCCTTGTGCTGAAGGATGAAAGGCCGACTCTTTGGTTCAGGTTCCTAAGCGGCCCGGTGAATCCTCTGTTCTATTTCTTCTTCGTCAGAGACAAGGCCTTCTGGACTACTGATGCCTGTGTATCCTGCACCCACTGCCAGAAGGTATGTCCAATGAAGAACATCAGCATGGAGGAGGGCAGGCCTGCTTGGCATGGCAAGTGCGTCTCCTGCATGGCATGCATAGCCAGCTGCCCGAAGAAGGCTATAGAGTATGGCAAGAAGAGCAAGGGGAGAACTCGCTATTTCAACTACGAGGATCCTATAAGGAGGGTTTGATGAACGCTTTTGAAAAGCTTCGCGGCAATGGAGTCATTGCAGTCCTGGAGATCGACAAGGCTGAGGATGCCTTGCCCACAGCCCAGGCCCTGTATAGAGGAGGAGTGAGGACAATAGAGCTGACTCTTCGCTCAAGCGCTTCGCTGGAAGCAGCAAGGATCATCAAGGCCAATGTGCCCTTGGAACTAGGGATCGGAACTGTCATTCTCAATGGCCAATGCAAGGCTGCCAAGGACCTTGGAGCAGCCTTTGCCGTCGCCCCAGGCTTCAACCCTGCCATTGTGCAGGAAGCCATGGATATAGGCTTGGACTTTGCTCCAGGGGTAGCTACTCCAAGCGAGCTGGAATGTGCGGCCTTCATGGGGTGCAAGGTGTTCAAGGTATATCCTGCTGTGAAGCTTGGGGGCGTTGATTACCTGAAGAGCCTCATAGCGCCTTATCGGCACCTAGGCTTCAGATACATCCCACTGGGTGGAATGACACTTGAGACTGAAGCCCAATGGGCAGCTGTGGATGAGGTTCTTGGCATTGGAGGCACCTGGATAGCCTCCAAGAGCCTGATTGCCGCAGGCTCTTGGCCTGCCATAGAGAGCAATGCACGGTCGGCTGTGGAGCTTTGGAAAAGCCTTAGGCAAGCATGATGGACCAGACTTCTCCCTTGTTCTGAAGCTGGACCAGGCCTCTTTTCTCTGCATCGAGGGCAAGAGCCTTGAACTTGCTGTAGCCATAGTCGTGGTAGTTGAAGGCCTTGGCAACCTCTGTGAATGGAACCCAGCTCTTTCCCTTGAGCGATGCGACAAGGCGCAGGAAGACTTCCGGCATCATAGTCTTGCCTGCCGACTTCACCAGTACAAGCTGATCCTCGACTTCCTCGCTGTAGCGTACGCTTGAATGCTTTACAGAATCGTTTATGAAGGCCTTCCAGCTCTTGTAGCCAAGATTGCTCTCGTCAAAGCTTGAGTTCAGAAGCCTCATCCTGACCTTCACTGCTCCTAGGCTTGTGAACTTCTTCTCCTTGTCCAGGCTGTCCACTGCATCCTCAAGAAGCTCAAAGGCTTGCTTCTTTGTCATGGCCTGGGCTGGGGAGTCCTGGGGATCAGAGCTGTCCTCTGAGTCTATTATGTCTCTGTAGTCAAGGTAGTCGTCTGCCATCTTCAGAAGATCCTCTGAAGCGTTTCGAGTCACATCGCAGATCACCAGCGAAACCTTTCCGTATTTGCGGAGGCTGAGGAGAAGAGGCCTGAAATCGGCATCACCTGTGATCAGGACGAACTTCTCGATGTGCGGGAACTGGAATATGAGCTCGACTCCATGGGCCACCATCGACATGTCCGAGGAGTTCTTCCTTGAGGTGGGAATGTGGATGAGCTCAAAGGAGTTGGAGGCAAGCTCTCCTGCTATGTTCTTTATTGAGATCTTGTTCCAGTCTCCAAAAGCCATGGCATAGCTTATCTTGTCCTTTTCGCTTAGCGTATCGATTATTGTCTGTATGTAGTTTGAGCCTTTCGGCGGGGTGACATTCTCTATGTCCCATAGTATCGCTGTATTCATATATTAAGATTATATTCTAGAGACAAATAAAAAGCTACATGCCAAAGAGACTTGGCTCCTCTCTGGCCTCGTACTTGACCAGATAATCGAAAATCTGGGCATTGGAATGCATTATTCCTGCCTTTTCCAGCGTGCTGTGGAATATTTTCATAAGATGATCGCTGTTTGGACTCGGTATTTCATAGGCATTGCCGAACTCCCTCATATAGACTTCCTTCAGGCCTAAAAAGAGCTTGTCGAACTGCTCATAGCAATATTCCCTGTTCCCATCACGCAGGGTCAGTCCCATTCCAAAGCAAAGCACGCCCCTGACCTTGGCCTGGATGCAATAGTCCAGAATCCCTCTGATGTTCTGTTCTGTATCGTTGACATATGGCAGTATTGGACAGAGCCATACGACAGTCGGGATTCCAGCTTTCTGCAAGGTGCATAGGGCCTCGAAGCGCTCTCTTGTAGTGGAGACGTGAGGCTCGATCTTCCTGCATAGGCTCTCGTCAAAGGTGGTCAGAGTCATCTGGACCACGGCCTTGGTCCTTTCGTTGATCTTCTCAAGAAGGTCCAGATCCCTGAGCACCAGCGTGGACTTGGTGATGAGCGTTATGCCAAAGCCGTACTTCAGGCAAAGCTCAAGGGCCTTGCGTGTATGCTGCAGCTTGCCTTCAAGAGGGATGTAGGGGTCTGTCATGGAGCCCATGCCTATCATGGCCTTGCTTCTCTTATGCATCAACGCATGCCAAAGCAGGTCGATGGCATTCTCCTTGACCTCTATGTCCTCGAACTGATGGCTCATGCCATAGCAAAGGCTTCTTGAGTCGCAGTAGATGCAGCCATGGCTGCATCCTCTGTAAAGATTCATTCCATTTTGGGGGCTCAGTATAGACTTGGCCTGTACTAGATGCATCCTTGATAGTCCATGCCAATGAGGTAGGTCTCAAAGCTGTCAGACCTGCATGCCTTCGGCTTGAGCGTCTTTGCCTTTGCAAAGAGGCTGCGCATCCTGACCAGCAGCTCCTGCTGGCCGCCTCCCTGGAAGATCTTGATGACCAGGTTGCCGCCTTTCTTCAGCTGCTCGGTTGCAAGAATCAGGACCTGCTCTGCAAGCCATTCGCTTCTGGAGGTGTCCACGCTCCTGTTGCCCATTGTCATCGGGGCTGCATCGCTGATGATGGCATCAAAGGGTCCGTTTTCCACCAGCTTGGCCCTTATCTCCTTGGAAAAGGCGTCTCCAACAAAGGCCGTTACTGTTGGCGGGATTGGATTGAGGTTCAGAGGGTTGAGATCTACGGCGATGATGCGCCCTTCGCCCTTGAGAAGCATCCTATGGGTGTACAGGGTCCAGCTTCCAGGAGCGGCTCCTACATCAAGCACAGTATCGCCAGGCTTGACTATATGGCAGCTAGCCTGTATTTCCTCCAGCTTATAGACAGAACGGGCAGGGTAGCCATCCTTTCTTGCTCTAAGGGTATATGAATCAGCTTTGTCTCTTCTTGAAGTAGCCATGCGCCTATAATATTCTAGTTCAGGATGCTATTCAAGTTTTCTGCAGTCTGTAGGGCTATTTCCAGGAATTTGCTTGCCGAATCTGCTTTCATGGAGCCCAGCGTCCCCTGGTCCCATTGCGGGCCATCCAGCTTGTCCTCGCTATAAAGGAACTGAAGGCATGGCACAGACCTGAATGCAGCCACTGCTATAAGCGAAGCGCATTCCATGTCCACGGCTATGCAGCCCTGGGCCTTGAGGCTCTTGATGGTGCTTGGCAGCTCCCTGTAGGGGGCGCTCGTCGTCCAGACCTTTCCCTCAACCCTTGGCAGGAACATTCTTGAGAGCATCTGGCTTAGCATGGATGCGCAGGGGTTGGCTATCCATTTCTCCTCCTGGCCATAATGGAGGGCAACGCCCTCGTCGCAGTAGGCATGGGTGGGCACAATCAAGGTGTTATGAGTGGCGCGGGAGTCCAGGGAGCCGCAGGAGCCAAAGTACACAAAGCCCTTGGCTCCATGGGCTATAAGCTCCTCCATGAACACAGCTGCTGCCATGCTGCCTTCACAGCTTAGGAAGAGGCCAAGCTTCTGGCCCTGCCAATCAAGGCTGTAGACTGGATAGGGAGCGCCTGCAAATATGGCTGTCTCCTTCTTAAGTGCAAAGCGCCTGGAGGCAATATCTATGAACCGCTGATGAAAGCAGCCTATGACAACCTTGGGAAAGCCTTCGATAGGGCGGGCTATCATCTGAGGCTTGAGCACTCCTTCTTCCATGCTGGACTCCTTGCCTAATACTATCCAATAGGCAAGAAAAAAGCCACCCGAAGGTGGCTTTTGGCCTTTTACCTGGCAAGCAGGCTGTGAAGCCTCTTGGAGAACAGGGCTGGATCCTTGGGCATTACACCCTCAGCCAGCATGGCCTGGTCCAGGAGAACGAAGGCTGCATCGCTTATGAAGGCCTCATCTGTGCTTTCCTCGATCTTCCTGACAACAGGATCTTCGCTGTTGATCTCAAGGATCGGTGCGCTTAGAGGCATGTCGGAATTGCCCATGGCCTTCATGATCTGCTGCATCTGCACCGACATGTCATTGTCATCCACGACAACCACAGCCGATGCATCGGTCAGGCGATTGGAGATCACCACATCCTTGACGCTCTCTCCCAGGGCCTTCTTCAGCTTCTCGATGATAGGAGATGACTTCTTGTCTTCCTTCTTCTCCTCTTCGGTCTTGAAGTCCTCGACAGCTCCGCTCTTGTTGATTGCCTTGAGCGGGAGGTCCTTGTAGGTGCCTATTGTGCCGATGACAAAATCGTCGATGTCGTCAGTTCCAAGAAGCACCTCGAAGCCCTTGTCCTTGTACATCTTCAGCAGCGGTGAGTTCTTGATGGCATCCAGGGAGGTTCCTGTGAGGTAGTAGATGCTCTTTGCATTCTCGCCCATCCTCTCCTTGTATGCAGCCAGGCTTGTGTAGCCATCCACAGCAGTGCTGTGGAACCTTACCAGCTCAAGCAGCTCGTCCCTGTTGGCATAATCGCTGTAGAGGCCTTCCTTCAGAGGACGGTTGTACTGGGCTATGAACTTGTCGTAGAGCTCTGCATTGGACTCGCTGATCTTCTTGAATTCAGAGAGGATCTTCTTTACGGAAGCTGTCCTTATGGCGCTCATGACCTTGTTCTGCTGGAGTATCTCCCTGGATACATTGAGCGGCAGGTCCTCGGAGTCGATGACGCCCTTGACGAATCTCAGATAGGTCGGCAGCAGCTCCTTCTCGTCGTCTGTTATGTAGACTCTCTTGACATAGAGCTTCACGCCAGGCTTGTAGTCAGCATGGTACATGTCGAAGGGGGCCTTGGCAGGGATGAAGAACAGTGTGGTATACTCGGTCACGCCCTCTGCCTGGGTGTGAATGTAGAATAGAGGATCCTCGCTGTCATAGCTGGTGTTCTTGTAGAACTCGTTGTAGTCCTCTGGCTTCAGGGAAGCCTTTGGCCTTCTCCACAAGGCTGCGGCGGAATTGATCTTCTCAACCTTGTGCTCAGATCCTGTCTCCTTTCCATCCTTGTCATAGTTCTTCTGGTCATAGGCAAGATAGATAGGATAGGCGATGTGGTCGCTGTAGCGCTTGATCAGGTCTGAAAGCTTCCATCTGGAGGCAAACTCCTTGCCCTCTTCCTTGAGATGGAGAATGAGCGTGGTTCCATGTCCCTCTCTCTGAGCTTCGTCAATGGAGTACTTCTCCTTGCCGTCGCTGGACCAAATGTAAGCCTGTGCGTTCTCCTCGAGTGCGCTCTTGGAGATCACATCAACCTTGTCGGCAACCATGAAAGCCGAGTAGAATCCGACTCCGAACTGCCCGATGAGGTTGCTGTCCTTCTTCTGCTCATCGTTGAGGGAAGCCAGGAACTTCCTTGTTCCGCTTGAAGCTATCGTACCAAGGTTGTCCACCAGCTCATCCTTGGTCATGCCTATTCCATTATCGCTGAGAGTGATGGTCTTTTCGCTTTCGTTGAACTCAAGGTCGATCCTAAGCTCGGAGTCTGCCTTGGCCTTTCCCTGAAGGCTTTCATACTTGAGCTTGTCCAGGGCATCGGAGCTGTTGGATATCAGCTCCCTGAGGAATATCTCCTTATGAGAGTAAAGGGAGTTTATGATCAGGTCCAGCAGCTGGGAGACTTCCGTCTTAAAGGTTTTCTTTTCCATTATAGAATAACCCTCCTTATCGGTTATTAATTTCCATTAATCGAATTTAGTAAAAAAGAGGGCAAATGGCAACTGCTGGGCTAAACAATGTCATTAAAGCCCAGGTCCTGAATGAGGCTGGTCTTGAACAGAAGCTCGTCCAGCCCTGCATTGGCGGCGGCTGTTTCCTGCGCCTTGTCCTTGAGCCTGGATGCCATGAGCTCCATTGGAACAGAGCCCTTTATCCTCTGGCTGTCCACAAAGGCCTGCAGCCTTGTGAGCGCCGCCTTGTCTATCGAGGCCCCTTGGCCGCCTATTATAAGGTGGCGCGCGCCAGTGACGCAATTGATCACTGCCATGGCCTTGGCCATGCTGCAAAGGGCCTTGTCGCTGATCCCGGCCTCGAAAACGGACGAAAGCTGGCCGTCTGCCTTGCCTGTCAAGGCCCATGACGAGACCTGGGCCTGGAGGCAGCCTATGGAGCCGCAGGTGCATAGCCCGGTGTCTTCAACCTTCAGATGGCCTATGCTGCTGTCCAGGGCAGCAATCTTTCCGTCGATGACCAAGGCACAGCTTATGGCATCAGACCAGTCCAGGTAGGCAACGGTAGAAGAGGGGAAGTCCTTTGAGAGAATCTCCCTCTCTGCTCTTATCAAGGCCTTTGAGCTGGGCATCAGCACAGAAGGAACCTTAAGGATTCTTCTTACTCCCTCTACAAGAGGAAGCTCTCCTAGAACTGGGTCTATGATTGAGGTGCAGTCCTCGTTGAAGGCTGCATTTGCAGTGATTATCACTCCAAGCACCTTTGCCTCTGGGCAGGCTGAAAGCAGCTTTGCGCCAAGACGGAGGATGAAGCCGACATATTCCTCTGGCTTTTTCACCGCTGGCTTGGCCTGACGCTCAAAGCGAAGCGTCTCAGCGGCAAGGTTGGCTATGGATGCGCTGATCATCCTTGAGCCTAGATGGATGGTGACTATGTATCTAGCGTCCTTGATCAGCTCCAGCCTGGCTGCCGGCCTTCCGCTTGATGACTCCAGAAAGCCCTGGTCGCGCACAAGTCCTTCAGCCTTGAGGCCCTCGACTATCTCGCCTGTGGATACCTTGTTGAGATCCAGGGCCTTTGCCAGGGAAGCCTTTGAGAAGGAAGAGCTATGCCAAAGGGCGTTCAGCACCCTGTATCTATTTATCTGTCTTGCTGTCCTAGGCTGGCTGAGAAGCATTGGATTGTCGTTTGTCATGGCTCTGATTATATGATGAAGAGAGGCTGTCGACAAGCATATGACAGCACGCGAGCGAAAAAGGCTCACTTCTAACATGTTGTGAAATGACTTCAGAACATATGACAACACAATGCACAAAAAGGCCAACATATCACATGATAATGCAATTATCCTTGAAATACGCTCTTGACACGTCCATCAAAATGTTAGACCTTGAGCTTCTTCCTTGTAAACTTCTACGCATCATGCTACATATAACAATGTTGTCACATGTACAATGCTGGATATCAAAAAAGCATGAGCAAAGGAATAAAACAGCAATTAACTATCTATATTAAAAGCAAATAACATTGAACATTGTTTCCAGCCTTCCCCTGCCTAAGCGCTTTGCTTATGACATTTCAAATGCCAAAATACTGCTTGAACATGTGACTTTTGCATGAAAACCTCTTGTTGATGCAATATGTTAGAGGTTATCATCTAGATGCAAGGAGAAAAAAGGATGAATACAGCAATGAGAGCGGCAAGGACGATGATGATGCTCATCGCAGCTGCATGCATCTGCCTCCTTTGCTCCTGCGAGCTTTCAGCGCCAAAGGTGCAGGGCACAACAAGAGCCCTGGTGATCGGCCTTGATTACTCATGCTACTCAGACCTTGCTGACAGCCAGCTTCAGGGAGCCGTCACAGACGCCTTGGACATGACAGCTGCCCTTCGGGCCATGGGCGCCGAGGTCCAGACCTTCATACAGAGCTCCGATGCCTCCTGCCTTCCAGAGGGCAACCAGGAGCCGACCAAGGCCAATGTGCTTGCTGCCATCGAAAGCATTGCGCAGATTGCCCAGAGCCAGGATTGCCTGGTCGTCTACTTCAGCGGCCATGGGCTTTCCTCCACGCTGCAGGACAGCGCCGCGGTTAAGGGCCTGTGCTATTCGAAGGCTCTTGTATTCAAGGCTT
>Ga0172378_10003749_pt1 | contig 14286 bp, 12 predicted proteins | sample GrowelOW332metaG_FD_119755 | JGI IMG/M metagenome (GOLD analysis project Ga0172378, IMG submission 119755) | Groundwater microbial communities from an aquifer near a municipal landfill in Southern Ontario, Canada - Pumphouse #3_1 metaG | ecosystem: Environmental > Aquatic > Deep subsurface >... | reverse complement strand
TTGAATATGAATTTGTTTATAGCTCTTGCTATTCCATTGTTGTTATTGGAATCTGTTACATAAAAAGCTACATCTTTAACCTCATCAATTGCATTATCCATTGCTATTCCATATCCTGATTCAGCTATCAACTCGATATCATTGTTGTAATCTCCAAAGCTCATTACGTTAGCTCGGGATATCTTCATTTCGTCACACATGATATCAACAGTAGATGCTTTTGAAATTCCAGTTGGACATATCTCTAAAATATTTGGGGATGATAGGAATGCATTGAGACCTTCAATTTTGGCTGCATCAATCAAGCTCTTCGTTCTGAGTAGATTTTTAGAGTCCTTATCTTTAGCAAGAATTTTGAAAGGCTCATAACCTTCTGCTTCCCATTTCTTAAGAAGAGGCATCAGAGGAGTGGCAATTCCAGAGTCTTTTGCAAATATCTGCTGTGCATCAAACCAGTAACCTGTGCTCTCCATATAAGCATATTTCAAGTCATAGATGATTGGATAGGAGCCATTTGATTCAATTATGGGAATAACTTTTTCAAGGTCATTGATGTCAATTCTGATATCTTTTATCACCTTGCCATCAAGTTCAACATAGGAACCATTAAAGCATGATACTCCTGTGGGAAAATCAAGCTCCTTCTGTATTTCTGTCAAACCAGCTTTGAAACGTCCTGATGTAAGAATCAAAGGAATTCCTTTCTCTTCATATGCTCTTTTTAACATCTTCTTATCAAGATCGTTCATTTGTTTTTTATCGTTCAATAAAGTGCCGTCTATATCGGTACAAATTAGTTTTATTTCATTCATATTCGATAGACTAGCACATTTATTATAAAGACTCTAGATAAATAAAGAGTGTGGAATTTAAGAGAAAATATATTTCTTAATTGCAGTAGCAAGGCCATCCTCGTTGTTTGAATGGGTCACATCAAAGGCAACAGATTTTACCTCATCAATTGCATTATCCATAGCAATGCCATAACCAGAAGTCTCAATCAACTCAATATCATTGTTGTAATCACCAAAACTCATTACATTTGCTTTAGATATTTTCATTGCATCACACATTATATCAACGGTTGTACCTTTGTTTACTCCATTGGGAACAATTTCAAGAATAGTGGAAGCTGAAAGGAATGTATCAACTCCTTCGATTCCAGAATTTTCAATCAATTTTTTTGTTATTAAAAGATTTTCAGGATTGTGATCTCTCACTATTATTTTGTGGGGAGAGTAATTCTTCTTTTTCCAATCTGAAATCAACAGATCAAATGGTTCTGCAATTGATACATCAGGGAATATAGAATTCATCTGTTTGAACCATTCTCCTTCATCTTCCATATATGCATATTCAAGATCATTTAAAATTGGATATGAGTTATTGCTCTTTATAATTGGAATCAATTTTGTTAAATCATCAATATTGAGTCTCTCGTCTTTCAAAACAACATTATCTATCTCAATGTAGCAGCCATTGAAGCAAGATATTCCTGTTGGAAAGTCAAGCTCCTTTTGGATACTTGTCAGTCCTGCTTTGAATCTTCCCGATGTCAAAATCAATGGGATATTTTTCTCTTCATATGCTTTTCTTAGCATCTCTTTATTTAAATCACTGATTTTCTTATCATCATTCAATAATGTTCCATCTATATCAGTACATATTAGTTTTATTTCTTTCATGCATGAAACTTATCATAATTTGAAAAAAGTCTCCAGTTCCAAATATTAGAAGTTTATTAGGAATGCAATTAACCAATACCACCAAGAACAATTCCTAAAATAAATACAATTAGTGTTATTGGGATGAATACAAAATGAGCCAGTGGTTCAAGCCATTTACCAATAGGTTTGACTCTACCTTTTTGCACCAGAGCTCTGGACTTATCTTTGCCAAGAATAATGTAGAACATTATAGCAGCAAGACCTGCTCCTAATGGACAGGCATATATAGAGACAAAGTCCATCCAAGGACTGACGATGTCCTGAATTGCCAAGCTTATTACCAAACCTAACCCTAAAACTATCAATGAGGATACTTTTCTGTTCAAATTGAACTTCTGTTGAACAGTTGCAATTGGAGCTTCATAAAGATTGATAAGTGATGATACACCTCCAAATAGAACTGCTACAAAGAATACAATAAGAAGGATTGTTCCTCCATTCATAGTTGAGAATAGGTGAGGAAGATGGATGAACATGAGTCCAGGTCCTCCTTGGGATAGTTGAGAGCCAGTAGTTGCCATTGCAGGTATTATTACAAGGGCTGCAAGCATTGCTGCAATTGTATCAAACAATGCCACTTTCCAAGCTGAGTCCAGAATATCTTCTTTATCCGATAGGTATGTTCCGTATATCAAAGTCCCGTTTCCAGCAAGTGATAGAGAGAAGAAAGCCTGTCCTAATGCATATACCCATGTGAGAGGATTTTTGATTGCAGCAGGATCTATTGTGAACATGTATCTGTATCCTTCTTTTGCTCCAGGTTGGAAACTTATATATATAGCCAAGCAGATGAACATTACAAAGAACAGAGGCATCATAATTTTATTGGCTTTCTCAATACCCTTACCAATTCCAAATATCACAATAATTGCAACAATGACTACTGCCAAGATTTGGTAAAAATTGTTTCCTGATGTGGTGGCAGTTCTTGAGAACAATCCTCCTAGTGATTCAATATCTGGACTGGATAGAAGAGAACCTGAAAGAGATTGTACAACATATTTTAAGATCCAACCTACAACAACTGTATACCCAATTGCCAAACTTAATGAGCCAAGTACAGGAATTGAACCTACTGCCTCTCCAATATTTCCATTTCTACCGCTTTCTTCACAGGCATATCTAAAAGCACCCATTGGTCCTTTTCTTGATGCACGTCCAAAAGCCATCTCTCCAATTGTTCCGCTGAAACCAAGAATGATAACAAAGATGAAGTAAGGAATCAAAAAAGAACCACCGCCATATGCTGATACTCTTGTTGGGAACAACCATATGTTGCCCATTCCTACTGCAGATCCTATACAGGCCAAGATAAATCCATACTTGCTTGAGAAAGAATCCTTTCTCTCTTCTTCATAATTCATAGTAATTTTCAGCTCCTTTGTTTCTGTAAATAGGTACACATTATATACGATAATAACTTAAAATCAACATCTATATATTCAATATTTAATTTTCCTTATAATTCTAATTTAAATTGAATTCCGCTATAATCTAACCGTATAAAAAATAGATTTGATATCTACTGATTGTATTAGAATCTTTTATTGGTGAGGGGATACAGAAATAATATGGAGAAAGAGATTGTAAAAAGAGCTATTGAATATGTGAAGAACCTGTTTGCCGATGACTTCAGTGGCCATGATTTTCATCATACAATGCGTGTGTACAAACAGACTTTGATAATATCAGATACTGTTGAATGCAATAAGGACAGATGTGCTTTGATTGCCTTGCTTCATGATGTTGATGATCACAAACTATCTCCAAAAACTTGCAAGAACCTAGATAATGCTAGAGCATTCCTCAATACAGAAGGAGTAGATAGTGAGAAAATTGATGTAATATGCAGCAATATTTCAAAGCTATCTTTCTCCAAGAATATAGATCCATCACTCATGGATGTGGAAGGCCAGATTGTTCAAGATGCTGATAGGCTAGATGCAATTGGAGCAATTGGAATTGCAAGAACTTTTGCCTATGGTGGAAATCATAACAGACCTATATACAATCCTGATAGCAATGAAAGAGATTCCTCTATTGGTCATTTTTATGACAAGTTATTGAAATTAGGTGATAACATGAACACTCAAAAAGGAAAAGAGCTCGCAATCCAACGAAATGAATTTATGAAAGATTATCTGAAACAATTCTATAGTGAATGGAATTGATATTAAGTATAAAATATTAGTCTAAAAGTGATGTTACAATTAAAATAAACCTTTATATTTCCACTTTATATATATATTCACTAAGAAATGTTTATTCTGCCAAATGAATCTAATTTATTTCTTTTGAAAAATTATTCGTAAAAAAAGCAATATAAAAAGTTTTAAAAATATTATTGATGCAGATAATAAAAAATACCATATACACTTTTTTTGCTACAAAATAACATATGTTAAATATAAAATAGAGAAAATTATAACTTTTTTGATAATTTGGATAACTTATATGAAAATAAGTTGAATATTCATGCAAATTATTGTATATAGTATAAAACTAATTTTAAATAATTTTTAAACGACGTACTTATTTTAATTAGTTTAATACTAACGGGAGAATGTCAAAGGTAATTTGGCATAAAATAAATTATGAAAAAACGCACATTTTTAGTTTTAGTTGTTGCATTGATTGCTTCTGCTATGGCATTTGCTGGTGGTGATAAAGAAGAGAAAAGCTCTTACAAACTAGGTTTCATCGGACCTCTAACTGGTGATAATGCCAATTATGGTACTATGTCTAGAGACGCTGCTTATCTTGCAGCTGAACATTTCAATGCTGCAGGTGGTATCAATGGTATCCCTGTTGAGATCATTGCAGAAGACAGTGAAGGTACAGTAGAAAAAGGTCTATCAGCTATTGAAAAATTAGCTAATACAGATAAAATTTCAGGTCTTATTGGTCCTGTTTTCACATCAACAACAATTGCTGTAGGTGATCGTGTTCAAAATGAAGGTATTCCTCTAATCACAGGTTCTGCTACATTTTCTGATTTAACAAATATTGGTGACATGGTTTTCAGAACAGTTGTATCTGATGGTTTACAGGGTGAAGTTGCAGGTCATTACTTCTACGAAGTTCTTGGCTATAGAAACTTAGCTGTTCTTTATGCAAAGAATGACTACTCACAGGGCTTATATGAGAGTATGTCTGCTACATTTGAATCACTAGGTGGTACAATAATTGATGCAGAATCATTCATGGTTGGAGATAAAGATTTCAAGACTCAGTTAACAAAAATTAAACAGGTTAACGCTGATGCAATTTATATTCCTAACTACACAGTTGAAATGGCTCAGATTCTAGAACAGGCTTCACAGCTTGGTGTTGACGCTCCATTCCTTTCATGTGATGGATTCTCAGATCCTGAAATTTATAACTTAGCTGGTAACTTCACTGATGGTGTTGTTTATGTAGCACCTGCACAGGTTGAAAAAAGTGATCTTTATACAGAATTTGCTAAAGACTATACAGAACATTTCGGTATCGCTCCTGATTCATTCGCAACAAACGCATATGATGCAACAAACGTAATGCTTCAGGCTTTAACAAGAGCTGTTGCAAACGGTGATGATTCAAGACAGGCTCTTCGCGATGAAATTGCAAAGACAAAAGATTTTAAAGGAGCAAGTGGTATTGTTAACTTTGCCCCTAATGGTGACTTAATTGCTAACCAGGGAGTATATAAGGTAGAAGGAACAACTCCTGTTTACATTGGTGCTTTCGCAGTAGTAGACGGTAAGCTTTCTAAAGTTGAGTAGTAATTAACTTTTAAAAGAATTCTTAGCCGGTGAAGAGATTTGCCGGCTTTGATATTATAAAAATTTTCTATTTTTAAATTTTAAAATAGAGCATGACGAAAATTATCAATTAAATTGATTATTTGTTCTCTGCCATTGCAGGCATAAAAAGTAAATACTTAAATAGGGAGATCAACTGTGGTTTCAGTTTCAGAATTTTTCCAACATTTAATGAATGGTCTTACATTAGGTGGTATATACGCATTGATAGCATTGGGTTATACAATGGTATATGGTATCTTGAAGTTCATCAACTTTGCACATGGTGATATTCTAATGTTTGGTGCATATATAGGCTTGTTTTGTTTTGATGCACTTAGGGGAAACGCTCCTCTTGGAACATGGACTTTCATATCATTTTTCATAGCTATGTTAATTTCAATGGTTGTAACTGCTGGACTTGGTGTTGCAACAGAAAGAATAGCATATAGACCTTTAAGAAAGGCAAACAGATTGGCACCTTTACTATCAGCTATTGGTGTATCATTTATCCTCTCAAACTCAGCAGCATGGATTTGGGGAACACAAAGTAGAAAATTAAACTATCCTTTTGATAATACTCCCTTCAATATTAAAGGTGTTGTAATAACACCTCACCAAGTAATGGTTTTGATTGTATCACTCATAATGATGGTATCTTTAATATTATTTGTTAACAAAACTAGAATGGGTAAAGCTATGAGAGCTGTAAGTTTGGATCAAGATACTTCCAGACTTATGGGTATCAATGTTAACCAAGTTATCAGTATGACATTTGCTATTGGTTCTGCATTAGCAGCTTCCGGTGGTATGTTGATTGCTCTTGATTATAAGGTTTATCCATCTATGGGTATGATGCTCGGACTTAAAGCTTTCGTTGCCGCTGTAGTAGGTGGTATCGGTAATATTGGTGGCGCTATGTTAGGTGGTATCCTTCTTGGACTACTTGAGACATTTGGTGTTGCAATATTTGGGATTCCAACAGCAATGAAAGATACAATTTCATTCGCTATATTGATTCTTGTTCTTCTATTAAAACCAGAAGGATTACTTGGAAAAGCAGTAAAGGAGAAAGTATAGTATGTTTAATTTCTTTTTATTAATTTTGATTTATACAGGCATCTATTCATTGATGTCTATGGGACAGAACTTGATGACAGGTTACACTGGTATGTTGAGTTTATGCCAGGCCGGTTTCTTTGCAATCGGTTCATATGTAACTGCTATTTTGACAACTAGATATGGTTTTAGTTTCTGGGCAACAATTCCTCTATCAGCAATGATGGCGGCTGTCTTTGGTATTTTAATCGGTCTACCTACTTTGAGATTGAAAGGTGATTACCTTGCAATCGCAACTCTAGGGTTTGGTGAGATAGTAAGAAACGTTTTAAATAACTGGGACAGTCTTACAGGTGGTCCAATGGGGATTCAAAGAATCCCAATGGTTAAGTTTTTTGGCTTCACAATCAATCCATATAAGAAAATAGCTTTCTTGGTTATGGTTTGGATCTTCGTTTTGGTATTCTACATAATGTTCGAAAGACTTGGTAGATCTAGAATGGGAAGAGCATTACAGGCTATTCGTGATGATGAAATTGCTGCTGAAGCAATGGGTATCAACACAACTAAATATAAAGTATGGGCATTTGCAATTGGGGCTGCTGCAGCTGGTGTAGCTGGTAGCTTGCAGACTGTTTATTCATTATCCGTTACTCCTGCATCATATACATTTATGGTATCAGTATTGGTATTGTGTATGGTTGTTCTTGGTGGTATGGGAAACTTTGCTGCTGTTATTCTAGGTACATTTATCATTCAGTTGATAAGTTATTTCCCTCAACTTGTTGGTTTATCAAGTGTCATTCCTGCACAGTTCAAACAGATTTTATTTGGTTTGATTCTTGTATGTATGATGATATGGAGACCTCAAGGTATCATTGGAACTAGAAGTTACATGGTAGGTAAAAACAGAGTAAAAATGGAGGCAGCAGATGAACTTGCTTGAGACTAAAGAATTAACAAGAGCTTATGGCGGTGTTATTGCCGTAAACGAAGTTTCATTTGAAGCTCAAAAAGGAATGATCACAGGTCTTATTGGACCAAATGGTGCTGGTAAAACAACACTGTTCAACAATATGACAGGTCTTGATGTTCCAACCTCTGGTAAGGTTTATTTTGAAGGTAATGATATTACTGGATTTAACTCCCATAAGTTGTCTAGACTTGGAATGTCCAGAACTTTCCAGAACATCAGATTATTTTCAGACATGAGTGTACTTGAGAATGTTATGATTGGTGGTCACTATATGACAGGAAATCCTGATCATAAAACAGGTAGATTTAAGAATGTGTTCAGATCTTATTTCAAAATGAAAGATGAAGAAGAAGAGATGTATGAACATGCAATGAAACTTCTCGAATTTTTCGATATTGCAGATTTGTCACAGGAACTTGCTAAGAACTTACCTTATGGTCACCAAAGAGAACTTGAGATTGCAAGAGCACTTGCAAGTTCTCCTACAATTCTTTTCCTTGATGAACCTGCTGCTGGTATGAATCCACAAGAAACAGACCATTTGATGGCAACAATTCGTAGGATAAGAGATACTGGAGTATCTGTTGTTTTGATTGAACATGATATGAAATTGGTTATGAATATCTGTGATAACATCACGGTATTGAACTATGGTCAGATGATTGCTCAAGGAACACCACACGAAATCAAGAATAATCCTTTAGTTATTGAAGCTTATCTTGGAAAGGATGAAGAATAAAATGGCAGAACTATTAAAAATTGAAGATATAAGTGTTAACTATGGTGCTATTAAAGCTCTGAAAAATGTTAGCATGAAAGTTAATAAAGGTGATATTGTTAGCCTTATCGGTGCCAATGGTGCTGGTAAATCTACTCTATTGAAAGCTATTGTAGGATTGGAACCTCTAATTGATGGTTCTATATCATACAGTGATAGCATTCTAGCAACCAACAATGTAAGAAAGAGTATAAGTACTGAAAATATTGCAAAACTTGGTATTTCACTCGTTCCTGAAGGACGTCACGTTTTTGCAGATATGAGTGTTGAAGAAAATTTAGATATGGGAGCTTTCCTTGTTCGTGATGATGCTATCATACGACAGAAGAAAGAAGAGATGTTTGAATTCTTTCCAATTCTAGGTGAACGACGCAATCAGAAGACAAGATCTTTATCTGGTGGTGAACAGCAGATGATGGCTATTGCTAGAGCTCTGATGAGCTCTCCTAATCTACTTCTATTGGATGAACCTGGATTGGGTCTTGCTCCTTTAGTTGTTCAGGATATCTTTGACAAGATTGCTTATATCAATAAAACTGAAAAAATTACAGTTTTCCTTGTAGAACAGAATGCTAAAATGGCATTGAAAGCTTCTACAGAAGGATATGTAATGGAGAATGGTAGAATTGTTCTATCTGGTTCCTCAGAAGAATTGTTGACAAGTAAACAGGTACAAGAAGCTTATCTTGGTGCATAAATAAAAAACAAATTTCATGTATATACAGAAGATCTATCTCTCTATAAAAGATTTAGGTCTTCTTTTTTTTGCTCCAAATTTCTTCATCAGTAATGAAAATAACAGTATCTATAACTGTCTCTAGAATGAATCCGATTGCTATTTATCTGCTTTTTTAATTGCAATTTTAGTGAAGGAGACAATCAATTTGAAAAGTATATTTATTAATAAAAAAGTTATATTTTGACCCATTTTAGATATTCTCAACCTATGGTTGCAATAGTTATCATATAAAGATGCATAAAAAACTGTTTGTCCCCTTTTTATCTTGACTTAATACCGGTACGAGATAGATAATAATTGTATGTAAAAAAGACGGAGGATTTAAGGTGAATAAAAGAATTAGGAACTTATTGATTTTCTTGATGATTGCAATCTCTTTGGTATTCAGTAGTTGTGCAACTTCTACTCATATGAATGTCGAAGAAGAAGCTCCTGCTGTTGCTGCAGAAGAAACTACAGCTATGATGCCAATGGCAGAAAAGATGAAAGAAAATTCTGTTGCAGGTGTTTTTGTTGAGGCTGATAAATATGGTAACCTATTAACATCAATCACAAAGGATGATTTAGATGCTGTAGGTCTATCTTTTGGTGATATGGTAAATGTAACAGTTGAAGGAATGGATTATGTATGTCCAATTGTTTCAACTTACAGTGATGTTGATGTAGGTGATTTCTTGCTCAGAGCAAAAGATGACGGCTCAATATATTTTGCAATCAACTATGGTAACTGTGCTAAAAAGACAGGTGCTGTGGCAGATATGCCTTTAACAATCAGCATGAATAATAAAGGTGCTTATTTGTTGGAATACCAAACAAGACATCTAGAGAAATCTGAAGTAAGAAGTGATTATGCATCAGATGCTATTTTTGCTAACTTCAGAGAAGTCAAAACTTCAAATATCGGCTCAGGTATTTTGTATCGTTCAGCAAGTCCTGTACTTGGTGATGCAAGAGCTCCTTATGCTGATAAACTAGCTATGTCTGTTGGAATCAAAACTATTGTAAACTTGGCTGATAGCGAAGAATCTATGATGTCTACAATTGATCCTAACTCATGGTATAAAACAATGTATGATGCAGGTCATGTTGTTCTACTTGATATGGATGTAGATTATTCTGGTGAAGAATTTGGAAAATTATTGGGACAGGGCTTCAAATATATGGCAGCTAATGAGCCTCCATACTTGGTACACTGCAATGAAGGTAAAGATAGAGCTGGTTTTGCCAGTGTTATCTTAGAAGCATTGATGGGTGCTGATTTGAATGAGATCACCTATGATTATATGATGAGTTACTCAAACTATTATGGTGTTCAGAAAGGAACAGAAAAATATAACTACATAGCTGATACTCCTTACAACATGTTGATGACAATTTCAAATGGAATGGAAGTTACAGATAAGAATTTAAGTGCTATTGCTTATGATTATATGATTCGTAACGGTTTGACAACTGATGAAATTGTTGAACTTATGGGCAACTTAATGTAATCAAAAAAAAATAACTTTTCAGGCCAATGATGGATTATATCTGTTGTTGGTCTTTTTTGTTGCATTGTATTTTGTATGTTGATAAATATGATTGAAAAAAAAGGCTACTGCACTGTATGTTACGTTATGCATTTTGTCTAATTTTTTAAACATTTTATAAGTATTTATGTAAGAAAAATACATTATATTGAAAAAGTAATTTATCTCACTTTTTTGGGTCTAAATATTGGCATTTATCTGAAATTTGCCTTTCCAAATCATTCTTATTTGATATATAGTTTTATAAGAATTTAAGAAAAGAAGAATCATAAATAAGTATATACTGTTTTCGATTACATTTATTCAATAGGTATATTTATCTGAATACTGCATTGTGATGAGGTTCAATAAATATTTGATAATTTTGTGGAAAAAATGTATAAATTGAGTTAAAATAAGTATATCAAGGAGAGTAACTAATGATTATTGAACGAAGAATGACTAGAAATCCTATAACTTGTAACCCTGAGATGTCTTTGGCTGATGCGGCTTCTCTTATGAAGCATGAGAAAGTAAGCCGATTACCAGTTTTAGATAAGAATAAAAAACTCATCGGTTTGATTACAGAGAAGGATATATTATATGCTTCACCATCTCCTGCAACTAGCTTATCAATTCATGAAATGGCTTATTTATTGAGTCGTCTTACTGTTGGCAAGTTGATGAAAAAAGATGTAGTAACCATAGAAAAAAATACAACTGTTGAAGAATCCGCTCGATTGATGGTTGATCAAGATATTTCTTGTCTTCCTGTCGTTGAAAATGGTGTTTTGGTTGGTATTTTGACAAAAACTGATATGTTTAAAATTCTTTTGGAATTATTTGGTGCTCGTCACTTTGGTGTTAGAGTATCTTACATTGTTGAAGATAAACCTGGTACAATCGCTCATATCACAACTGCTCTTGAAAAAAAAGGAATAGATATCATAACATTTGGTACTTTCATGGGAACTGATCCTACAAACTCAATTCTTACAATGAAAGTTCAAGGTGCTTCAATGACAGAAGTTATTGAAATAATAAAACCCTTTGTAAGCCAAATTTTAGATGTTCAGGAGGTATAATGGGCAAACGACGAAGAAAAGTCGGAAACAAAAATACCAAAGAAACGGCTGGGGACAGCCGTTTTTCTGTATTGACCGATGAAAGTGATACATACAACCCTTTTAAGGGCATAAAGAAAGAGGATGTTGTTGTTAAAACAAAAGCCGCGGCAAGCATCAATCAATCGAAGCAGAAGCGAAAGAATCCAAACAATCCAAATGTAAAAAAGGATAAGAAGATTGTTGAAACTTTTGATTCGGATGTTACCTTTGAAGATATTTTTTCAAGTTGGGAAAATGGTAGGTCACTAGAGAATGTGAAAAAGAAAAATAAATCTAATAGCATGAAGAAATCTAGTGTGAAAGGTGATGAAGATTTTGCTTCTGTATTTGCAGAATGGGAGAGATCTCAAGGTGTGGCTCCTAAGGTAAAGAAAACTCCACCTAAGAAAAGTAAGCAGTACAGACCTACAAAAGATTTTGGAAATCTTCTGAATGAATTTGAAGGTAATGCAGGCGGTGTAAAGAAATCCAAGAAGCAGGATATAAATCAGATTCTCAAAAGAAGAGATGAAGATGTATTTACAGAAGAAAAAAATAAACAAAAAGAAAAAAGACAAAAGAAAGATTCTAAAGTCAAAGAAATCTCGGAACTACCTTCAAATTACAAAGTAATTGCACAGAGTGGTGATGAAAAAAACAAAAACAACAAAAATATTAAAAATAACAGAACATATAAATTTGAAAATAATAACCTAAATAAGGGAAGAGACATAAAAAATGAAAAGACTGCAGTTGCTAGAAATAATGATGATACAACAGATAATATTAAAACCAACACCAATTCGAAGTCGAGAATAGATAAAGTCGAAAAAATTGATGTAAGTGTTGAATCAACAAAGAAAGTTGAAGTACCTGTTGTTTCACAGGTAAAAGAAAAGATTGTTGAAACAACAACTGCCCCTTTCAAAAAAAGTGAAGAGAAGTCAGTTGAAGCAAAACAAGTTACTGCTGCAGTAGAAGTTAAATCAGCTAATATTGATAAGACTGGTCCTGCTGTAGAACAGCCTTCTGAAGAAATTAAGAAAATCGAGAAGCCTGTCAGTGATTCCGTTACTGCTAAAAAAGATAAAAAGTGCTCCTGGAATATTGATGAGAAGGTCACTGAAAAGTACTCACATTCTTCAAATGATGAAGATGTAAAAGAAAAAATTGCTGAGAAGAGCAAAAAGAGTGAGCATCATAAGAGTCACAGCAAAAACAGCAATAAAAATCATAATGGTAGAGATAATCATAGCAAGAGGGAGCCTTTTGCAGTGGCATCTTCCCATAATTCTGGTGAGGAGCTTCCATCAAAATGGAATTTCAGTGATATCTATAAAGCGTGGAGCAAGGAAAGCGAAGAAGAAAAGGCTATAGCTGAAGCAAAGAGACAAAAGGATAAGAAGGACTGCAAAGGTATCTCCATCTCTTATTTGCGATCTATGAGCCCACAGGCAGAGCTTGATCTTCATGGCCTGACCAGTGATATTGCTTTATTGAGAACTCGCGAGTTCTTGGAGAAATCTAGAGCTGATGGACTTAAAAAAGTAAGCATCATAACAGGTAAGGGCAATCACAGTAAAGATGGTAAGGGTGTGCTTCAAGAAGTGGCATTATCAGAGATAAGACTTTCTGGTATTGTTCGAGAGGCTTACAATCCTAAAGCCATTAATGGTGGTTCTGGAGCTATTTGGGTTATTTTTAAATCTAAGGGTGAGAAGAAAGTTTATTTCTAATTATTATTAATATGTATCCATTGATTCAGGTCAGTGGATATTTTTTTTGCAATAGTTATTGACATATGTCGAAAATGATAGTACCTTATAAACGTAAACGACATATGTCGGAAACAAAATTAATATACAAGGAGCACAATATGCCAAGGTTAGATGGAACTGGCCCAGAAAGAAAGGGCGAAATGACAGGAAGAGGATTGGGTGAATGCAATAGAAACAGTACCCAAGTTAGCGTAGGAAAGAACTCTGATACAGAAGTACAGAGATATTATGGTAGAGGTAGAAGTATGAATAACAATCAAATGCGTGGAAGAGGAATGGGTCCTTGTGGACTAGGTATGAGAAATGGTCTGGGTCGCAGAAAGATGAACGGTATGGGCCGTGGAATGGGACAAGGATTGGGCCTTGGAGCTGTTGAAGTTGTCGAAGGTGGTCGCGGATTAGGTCTGGGTAGAGGTAGAGGTTTATCTGCTGGAGTTGGCCGAAAAATGGGAAGAGGTAGAGGTTGGAACTAGTTAGTTTTTAACAATTTATAATACTTCAAAAGCACTGGCTTGGTGATAAGAAAAGATAAAAAGCTGGTGCTTTTTTACGTCCAGAGGATCATTCATATTATTGATTTCAATTAAATAAAATGACTTTTTTACTAAGTATTTGAAAATTTATGTATATTTTGATTGGTTTAGTGAGATAGTGAGCGCCTCAGCTGTTGTTCAAATATTCAATTTTATAGATTTTTTTTACTCATCATTGCCGATTGCAATGCTTCATATGATAAATAGTGACATATTTCAGAATTTGTCTATTGTTGCCATCTCGTTTTAGACGTAACTTTTATCCAAGTGATTTAGAAAAACGGCTAAACTCAAGGAGAT